>Ga0181520_10000165_pt1 | contig 137288 bp, 105 predicted proteins | sample PEATcosm2014_Bin_29_FD_132451 | JGI IMG/M metagenome (GOLD analysis project Ga0181520, IMG submission 132451) | Peatland microbial communities from MTU Mesocosm Facility, Houghton, MI, USA - PEATcosm2014_Bin02_30_metaG | ecosystem: Environmental > Terrestrial > Soil > Wetlands > Peat | place... | reverse complement strand
GTCAATTCTGTCGCCATAGTCTCGTCCCTGAGACACAAAACCCACGATTCCTCCACCAAAAAGACGCCTTCTACCAAAATCGCTCATTCTACGGTAGATCATTTCCCGCGGGCTGCCTAAGAGCGCGGCAGCAGCCGGCGCAGCTCCGCTATCGAGCGTTCGATGCTCGCCCGCCGCGGCAACCGGGTACGATAGACGCCCACGCTCAAATAGCCGTGGTAGCCGATTGTACTCAAGGCCTGGCAGAAGCCGGCGGTTGGCCAATGGCCGCTCCCCAGCACGTCCCGATTCGTCTCGGAGAGATGAACGTGGGCCAGCAGATCGCGGGCGCCGGAAAAACACCCGAGCAGGTCCTTCTCCTCGATGTTCATGTGGAACGTGTCGATCATCATTCGCACGCCGGGGAGGTCAAGGTCGCGAACCAGCTCGGCCACCTCGGCAATCGTGTTGTGGAAGCCGACCTCCTCGTGACAAACCGGCTCGAACGCCAGCACCACCCCGCGGTCCGTGGCGTATCGGCCTACGTCTTCGATGGCCGTGCGAATGCGCCGCTTGGCGAGCGTTTCGTCCGGCTCGTCGCGGAGCCGCCCTTGTAACGATCCGAAGACGATGACCGATCGCCAGCGGGCCGCCAGATCGACGAAGGATTTTAGGAGCGTCGTCGTTCGGCGACGGACCGCTTCGTCAGGCGAACTAAGGCAGTTGCCGCGGCTGGCATAGGTCGAGCCCGTTTGGAATGCACACATGGCGTAGCCCACGCGATCGAAGGCCCGACGCACCCGCTCCTCGTCGAACTCAGCGGGATCGGCAATTTGCAGCTCGACCGCATCGTAGCCGGCCCGCTTCATGCAGTCCAAGTCGCCTTCGAAGTCCGACCAATCGCCATAGGAGGCCGGATCGGGGAGAACGTAGCTCAGTTTCATCGCCATAACCTATCGTTTGTTGGGGCGGCAGTTGCACTGCCGTCCCCAAAGACTCTCGTCTCGAACGGGGGTGGCAGTACAACTGCCACCCCAACAGAATCAGCGCCCCATCCAACCGCCGTCGACCACCAGCACGTGGCCGTCCACGTAATTGCTGGCATCGCTGGCCAAGAATAAGAGAGGCCCCACAAGATCCACCGGCTTGCCCCAGCGTCCAGCGGGAATGCGCTCGCGAATCTTCGGCTCGCGCACCGGATCGCTCAGGATCGCCTCGCACATCTCGGTGTCAAAATATCCGGGCGCGATGGCGTTGACGTGGATGTTCTGGGCCGCCCATTCGTTGGCCAGCGCGCGGGTCAAGCCCACCACGCCGTGCTTGGCGGCCGTGTAGGCGGGAATGGTCCAGCCGCCCTGAAAACTGCACACCGAGGCGATGTTGATGATCTTTCCGCCGCCCTGCTGCAGCATGACGCGGCCCGCCTGCTGAGATAACTCGAAAACGGCCGTGAGCATCAGGCTCAACAGGTCGTCCCACCTGGTCAAATCGAACTCGGTCGACGGCTGGCGATATTGCACGCCGGCGCAATTGACCAGGATGTCGAGGCGCCCGAAACGCTCCACGACCTTGTCGACCAGTCCGTGGCGCTGTGAACGCTCGAACAGATCGGTCTGAAAATAGGCCACTTCGCTGCCGCACGCTTCGACGCGGCGGCGCAGCTCTTGGCAATCCGCAGCGGAACCGACGCCGGCCACCTTGGCTCCGGCTGCGGCCAGGCCTTCGCACATCGCCAGCCCGAGGCCCCGCCGTCCGCCGGTCACCAGGGCCACCCGGCCCGACAAATCCCAAAGACGTTCGATGTTTGCATGCTGCATGATTTGCCGATTCTCCCTATTTCTTCGCCGGGGCGATTTCTTCGAAGAACATCAACTCGGAGACCAATCCACCGCACAGGTGAACGTCGATGCCGGCCGCCAGCTCCGTGCCGCTTTTCTCGACCGCCGCGTTGGTGCCGTCTTCGAACGTGACGCGATAGCGGGCATCCGGCCGAACGCCCCGCAGTTTGACCCGCGTGCCTTCAAGCCCATTTCCCTCGGCGGGCTTGAAGAGATAGACGACGCCGCGCTGGGCGGTCGGATCGAAATACTCGATGCCGTCGAAGTGCATTCCGTCGGGGCGGGGAAAAATGTGATACAGATCGGCATTCCGCACCAGCGGCCGCAACTTGTTCTTGTACGTGGCGACCGCCCGCTGGATGTCCGCCTTGTGCTGCGCGGACCAAACCGGCCCGCCGTTTCCGCCGTTGGGCGCGTCGGGGTGCCAATAGGCCGCGCCCATCGAAGACGAGCGAAACTCGTACACCGAGCCGGCCGCCTGGCACTCCCCCCACGAGCCATCGAGCGCGGCAAGCTGCATGGGCGGGAAGACGTACGAGCTATCGTAAAACGATCGCCGGGCGTCGATCGGGTAGTAGCGGTCCTGGTTTTGGATCTTGGCCGCCCGCCGCGACGCCCCGAAATCCTTGATCCGACCGCCGCCGGCACAATTTTCCCAGAGAAAGGTAGGAAATCGGGCGTACAGCGTATCGATAACTTCGTAAAAGCCCTTGGTCGACCAATACAAAACGTCTTCGGGATAGTGGGCCCGATGACCGGCGCCGAACGCCCCTTGAATCACCGGCGCGGCCGTCTCGTCGGAGCGATAAAAGTCGGCGTGCAGTGCCGTGAGCAAATAGGAAATGTCGCCGATCCGCTCCCGCTTGCCGCTCTCGCTGGTATACAGTTCCGGCTCGTTGTCGTACAGTCCGAAGCGCATTCCCCGGGCGTGGGCGTAATCGGCCGCGGCCGCCATACCCCGGGGCCAGTCCGCCGCGTCGGTCACGATATGGCCGGGATCGCCGTACGACGACCACCAGCCGATGTCGATCACCACTTCCTCGAAACCCAACGGGGCGATGTCGTCGATGAGCGGATAGTATTTCTTTTCCGTGGGGTCCCAACTGCCCTGCCCCTTGCCCGTGGCCGCGAAAGCGTTCCACTCGACCTTGGGAAAACTTGCGTCTTTTTTGAGCCGCTCGGGCATGTTGTAGTGGCACAGGTAGCGGCGCACGCTGTTGCCCGCATCGTCGAGATCGCCGGCGTAGGCTCCCAGGAATCCCGGCGGAACCTCGAACGTTTCGCCGGCCGCGAGATCGGTGCGGAAGTCGTCGCGATTGCCGGCCCTCAAACGGACACCGCGCGAGGCTGGATCGGCCGCCATCGCAATCCGGCCGTTGCTCCATTCCCAGCCCAAGTATGCCCCGCACTTGCCCTGCGAATCGACGACCACGTAGGGAATCCAATCCTGGTCTTTCGAAGTTACTGCGAGCGTCTTCTGATAGCCGGGCTGCAAGCGGTCGCGATAAACGCCGGTCGCGTCTGGGAGGCTGGCATCATCGTTGATGTAGCAGACGTTGGTGTCTCCCTGCGGGCCGACGAGATGAATGTCGAACGTTTCCTGCTCGTAGATCGTGATCGGTCCGCCGGAATTGTTCTTGAGAAACAGCGAGTGACGCACCGGCCCTCGCCCCGGACGAGCGTGCCAGACGGACGTAAGCTCGAGCGCCAGCTTGCGGTTGGCGAAACGGATCGTCAGCTTGTCGCCATCGCTGGAATCAACCTTGCCGTCCTGATACGTCCACTTGAGTGCATGCTGCGTGCCGCCGACGTCTGCGCGGCTCATGAGCGGCAGCGGCGACGGTGTGCGGGTCCAATTCCAGTCCACGGCCGGATTGCTGAGTTCACAAACGTACAACTGCTGGTCCGCGCCGACGCCGAGGGTGAGCTTCGTGTCGTCGGTGGTCAGGGTCCAGCTTGCCACGGCGGCGGCCTGTTTGGCCGCATCCTCGGCCAGGCCGGCCTTGCCGGATACGAGGAAGCTCGCCATCACCAGCGTCGTGAGAACGGCCGAAACCATGCTTCGAGACTTGCTCAAGTTGGCGTGCATCGTGCAGAACCCTTTCTTAGAGGCGGGAGCGGGAAGGGGCGGTCTTATTCGGGCTTCCATTCAATGGGACAGGTGGCGGCGGCCCCGCCGTCGACCGGAAGGATCAGCCCGGTAATCATCGACGACGCCTCGCTGGCCAGAAACACGACCGGCCCGACGAGTTCGGGCGGTTGCCCGATGCGGCCCATCGGCAACTTGGTAACGACCTGCTCCATGAAGCGTTGGTTGGCGAAAATACTGGTGGCATTCATCTCGGTATGGAACCAGCAGGGGGCCACGGCATTGACGCGGATGCCGTTCTTGCCCCACTCGCAAGCCAGCTCCTTGGTGAGCGAGGCGATGGCCCCTTTGGTCGAGCTATAAGCGGCATTGCCGCGCCCGGTGCCCAGAAAACCGCCGCCGAGGGCCGACATGTTCACGATGTTGCCGTGTCCCTGGGCCAGCATCAGCCGGCCCACTTCCTTGCACATCCAGAAGGTGCCGTAGTAGTTGACTTCCATCAGCCGCCGGACGGTGGCCGGCTCAATTTCGGTGGTCGGAATCCGGGCGGTGACGCCGGCAATGTTGACCAGGATATCGATGCGGCCGAAATCGCGCTCGATCTGCCCGACGGTTTCCCGCACGGCATTTTCGTCGGCCACATTGCAGCCATAGGCGACGGCCCGGCGTCCGAGGGCCGTGATTTCATCCCGCGTCGCGTCAGAGCGCGCGGCGTCGAGGTCCAGCAGCGCCACGTCGGCCCCGTGGGCGGCCAGCCCGACGGCCACGGCTTTACCCAATCCCCTGGCAGCGCCGGTAACGACGCCGATCTTTCCCGAAAGATCAAAAAGCGATGCTGACATTCGACGACCTGAACCGTGAGGGATTGCTCGCGTTACGGTTCCATTGTCGCCAGAAAAGCGCTCGTTGTCGAGTGCCCATGGCCGTCAGGTGGTCAATTGGTCCACCTTGCCGGTCATGAAATCCTTGTTCTTGTCACCGACCCAATAGCGATTGCCGGCAATACACCAGATGAAATGCAGTTCCTCCCCCTGGCTGAACACGGGGTGGTAATTCCACAACGGAATCGTCACCGCGTCTCCCTTGCCGACCGAATAGACGAAGCTCTTCGTCTCCTCGTCGGCATAGACCTCCATGGCGCCGCGGCCGTGCGTGAAAATGTAGATCTCTTCCTGGTCGGTATGATTGTGCGGGGGCCACGATCGCTGGCCCGGCTGAAAGATCGTGTAGCCGGCGATGAGTTTATCGGCCGGCTCGCTCACGTCGAACATCAGGAAGACGTCTTTTCCTTGCAGATGCCGGATGCGGCGTTCGTCACGCGAGAACTCGCTCCAACGGGCATGGAAGGGCGGATGGACCTGCTGGGCCGTCGCCCGGCAAACAATCAGGCGGCTCTCCCCCTGGTTGTGGCCAATCCGGTACGCCGCGCCGCGGGGGATGTAAAGCACGTCATAGCGGCACAACGCATAGCGGGTCTCGCCGAGCGTGACGACGGCTTCCCCTTCCCAACAGAACAGGAGCGACTCTTCATCGGGATGAGCCAGCGTGCTCGACTGGACCGGCCCGTTCAGCTCGTAGACACCGTAGGTGAGCAGTTGCAGGTTCGAGTTGTGCGGATTGGATTTTTCGACGTAACGCAACGCACCGGTGTCGCGGGCCACGAAGGTGGCCGGTTTGGCTTGGTTCATGACGGTCTCCTGTAAAGGGGAGTCATCCCCCGGTAAAGAGATATTTGAGGCCGAGGAGAAAAAGGAACGCGAATACGCCCAATTTCACTTTTTCGCCCGGCACCCGCTTCAATAGACTGCTGCCGCACCAGGTGGCCATGAGCATCGGCACCATGGTGAGCAGCGAAACCCACAGGTGTTCCGGCCGAATCAAGCGGCTGGGAACGAGCAGCAGCAATCGCAACAGGGCGCTGAGGCCAAAAACCACCTGCAACAGCGAAACCGTCTCTTCCTTCGTCCAGGGCTGCGAGTAGACGTAAGCAACCGCCGGCGGGCCGCCGACGTTGAGCGCGCCGCCGAGGCAGCCGCTGACGATGCCGATGGGAAAGCTCAGGGCCGTCGGAATGCGGAGCGGCAGGCGATCTCCCCGCCACAGCTCGCTCGCCGAAAAGGTGCAGAGCAGCAGGCCGAGCAGTTGCAGGAGCAACGAGGCGGGAAAATAGACCAGCGCCCACAATCCAATCGGTACGCCCACCCCGGCGCCAATCACCAGTCCGCGACCCTGCCGCCAGCGAAAATGCCGCCACGTCGAGAGAAAGGTGGCCGCGCAGACCACGCCCGTCAAGATGGCGACCACGACCTGCGCGTCCTTCAAGCCGACCAACAAGGGGAGCAGCGCCACGGCCGCCATGCCGAAACCAAAGCCGGTCAATCCCTGAACGAACCCCGCCAAGCTTAGCGCCAGCACCATCCCCAGCGTCGCTTGCCCGGAGATCATCGTCCGTCCTTCCCGGGCTTCGCCGCGGCCAGCTTCCGGCACGCCGCGGCAATGTGCGCCGGGCCGAAGCCGTGCTTGTCAAACAGATACGGCTCGGTCGCCACTTCGCCGAAGCGGTCCGGAATGCCGAGACGAATCACGCGCGTCGGGCACTGTTCCGACAACACCTCGCACACGGCCCCCCCCAGGCCGCCGAGGATGTTCTGATTCTCCACCGTAACGACGCCGCGGGTTTTTTGGGCCGACCGGACCAGCGTTGCCGCATCCAGCGGCTTGACCGACGGATAGTGCAAGACCTCCACCGACAGGCCCTCGCGCGACAACTCGTCGGCCACCGGCAGGGTGAACTGGGTCATGTAGCCGGTCGAAACCAGCGTTACGTCGCGGCCCTCTCGCAAAGTGACGGCCCGTTCGGGATCGAAGGCGTATTCCGTCTCGAAAATCTTTCCCACCTTCGGCCGCAGAAGCTGCAAGTAGCTGGGCTGCCGGCTGGCGGCCATGTAACGCATGACCGAGCGCAATTCCATCGCGTCGCAAGGGCTGTAGACGTGCATGTTGGGCATGGCCCGCATGATGGCCAGGTCCTGGAAGCACATGTGCGTGCCGCCGTTCGGACCGGCCGTAACGCCGGGGGCCGTACCGACGATCTTCACGTTCATGTTGGCATAGGCCACGCTAATCGTGATCTGATCGTAGACGCGGCGGCTGGCAAAGCAGCTAAAACTGGCGCAAAACGGCACTTTCCCCTCCGACGCCAGCCCGGCGGCGATGCCGATCATGTTCGCCTCGGCCACGCCGACGTTCAAGAAGTTGGCCGCGTGGCGGGCCGCGACGGCGGGGTTGGTGCCGGAGGCCTTGCTCAGGTCGGCCTCCAGGCACATCACGTTCGGATCGTGCTCGATCAGCTCGCCGAGCGTCTCGCCGTAAACGAAACGCATCTCCATGTCGTGAAAATCCCGGCTCATCGGCAATTTCCTTAGTAGGGCAACGGCGCCTTGGTACCCAGGGCGTCCATGTACTTGTCGTAGGTCGCCTGGTCGGGGACCTTGATGTTATGGCTTTTGGGCTTATTCTCGATGATCGAACAGCCCTTGCCCTTGATCGTGTGGGCCAGCACCATGGCCGGCTTGCCGCGCACGGCCGACGCCGCCAGCAAGGTGTCGTGGATCGCATCCCAGTCGTGCCCGTCCATCTCGAACACTTCCCAGCCGAAGGCCCGCCAGCGGTTGGCCAACGGCTCCAGCGTGAGCAGGTCGTCGGTAAAACCGTCGATCTGCAGCCGGTTGTAGTCGGTGATGGCGATCAGGTTGTCGAGCTTGTGATGGCCGGCAAACATGGCGGCTTCCCAAATCTGCCCCTCGTTGCTCTCGCCGTCGCCGATAATGCAAAACACGCGATGGCTCTTGCCGTCCAGGCGGGCGGCGTAGGCCGCGCCGCATGCGCAGGAAAGGCCCTGCCCCAGCGAACCGGTGGTCATGTCGATTCCCGGCACGCAGCGGGCGTCGGCATGACTGGGCAGCTTGGTTCCGTCGGCATTCAAGGTCCCCAGCCAGGCCGGCGGAAAGAAGCCCAGCTTGGCCAGCGCCATGTACAGCACCGGCGCGCCGTGCCCTTTCGAGAGCACCAGGCGGTCCCGCTCCTCCCAGCGCGGATTCCGCGGATCCACGCGCATGATGCGGTAGTAGAGCGTGATCACCACCTCGACCAGGCTCAGGGCTCCGCCGAGATGTCCGGAGCCGGCCCGGCAAATCATGTCGGTGATGACGTAGCGCCACTCGGCGGCCATCCGGTCGAGTTCTTTCCGGTCGAACGTTGTGGGCGTGGAAACATCGTCTCGCATGGCGTTTTGTCCTAAGTGTGCCGGCCCTCTCAAGCCAGCCGCCGGTAGATTGCCGTGAGATCGCTCTCGGTTACCGGGCGGGGGTTGTTGCGCATGAGGGGATGAAAACTTTCGCCCACAAGGTAGGAAATGTCGGTGGCGGGAATGCCGGCCTCTCGCAAGGTACAGGGGAGGCCGCCCAGCCGTTTCAACTCGCCCACCAGCTTGACCAAATCTTCGACGTTGTCCAGGCCGATGCCGCGCAGAAAAACCGTCATCCGCTCGCCCATGGCCGGGGCGTTGAAACGAATGGCCTCCTCCAGCGTGAAGGCGCAGGCCGCGCCGTGCGGCATGTGATAACGAGTGGAGAGCGGAAACGAACAGGCGTGGACCATGGCGTTCTTGGGCAGTTGGAAGGCCGCCCCGGCCAGCGTGGCGGCCAGGCTCATGGCCGATCGCGCGCCGGCATCGTCCGGGTACTCGGCGGCACGCTTGAGATTGGCCGCGATCAGCCGGGCCGCCTCGATGGCCAGCAGATCGCAAAAGGGCTGGTGCCCCCGCGACCAGTAGGCTTCCACGGCGTGGCTGAGCGCGTCCAGGCCCGTCGCCACCGTGACCGCAAGCGGCAGCGAATGCGTTAGCTCTGGATCGACGACCGCGTGCACGGGATACAGCGCATCGCCGGCAATGGGGCCTTTGATTTGCTTCGCCGTATCGTTGAGCACGGCAAACGGCGTCAGTTCCGAGCCGGTCCCCGCCGTGGTGGGCACGGCGATCACCGGCAGCGTCGCTTTGCCCAATGGCGCTCCTTCCGAATGCGCGGCGCGAATTGACGGCAGAGCAGAGGCCGCCGCAGCGGCCGCGGCCTTGGCGCAGTCCATCGCGCTGCCCCCGCCCAGGGCCACCACGACGTCAAAATGCTCGCCGCAGAGCCGGGCCGCCAGGGCATCCACACAATCGACCGTCGGATCGGGCGTTACGTCGCAAAACACCGGGACTTCCGGGAGGACCGCTTGTACGCGCCGGAAGCAGGGCAGGCCGGGAAGATTCTGGTCGGTCACCAACAGCGGCCGGGTGCCGTATTGGCCGACGATCCGCGGCAGTTGCTCCGCCGTTCCGGCGCCAAACGTAACGGCCGTGGGAAGCCTGAATGTCCAGCGGAGGGCTGCGGATTGTTGGTCGGTCTGATTCATCGCTTCGGTGTGGGCGATCGGTCTCGTCGGCGGAGTCGCGACAAGGGTCCATTATTCCAGAATCGGAAGAATTATCAAGCAGATCATCGTTGGCAAACGCGGTGCGATGGGTTACAATCAGCGGCGGTTTGAATAAAACCATATTATTCGTCGGTGCCGGTCGATCGAATCCGGCTTGCGGATGCGGAATTCGCGGCATTTCCGCGGCCTGCAGGCAGGCCGGCTAAACGAATACGCTGGCGAAGATCAAGAGCTGGAACGCACGGAGTCTCCTGTGGCAGCCTCGCTCGAGCAACCCTCCGCCCCGCCAGCAAGCGCTCAGTATCGCGTCAGCGGTAGGTTTTACGCCTTCTTGATCGCCTTTGTTTCGGCGGTGGGCGGCTTCTTGTTCGGCTACGACCTGGCGATCATGGGCGGGGCCAATCTCTATCTGCTGAAGCAGTTCGCCCTATCGCCCGGCATGTTCGGCTTTACCTCGGCCAGCGCGGGCCTGGGCTGCATCGTGGGGCCGTTTTTCGGCGGCTGGTTCTGCGATCGCATCGGCCGGCGGACCACGCTCATCGTGGCCTGCCTGCTGTTGGGCGTGGGCTCGGTCTTTACGGCCATTCCCAACGACGTGACCACCTTCAACATCTTCCGCGTCGTCGGCGGCCTGGGCGTCGGCCTGTGCTCCATCGCTTCGCCGATGTACACGAACGAATTGGCGCCGGCCCGCTGGCGCGGCGGGCTGGGGTTCATGTACCAGTTGGCCATCGTCGTCGGCTCCGTGATGGCGGCGGTTGTGGCATGGCTGTTGGCCAAGTGGCTGGCCCCCGAGGTCTCCTGGCGGTGGATGTTCGGCTCGGAGCTGATTTTTGTCGCCATCTTCGCTGTGCTGCTGTTCCTGGTGCCGGAAAGCCCGCGGTGGCTGGCGGAACGGGGAAAAATCGCCGCCGCGCAAGCCATCTTCACGCGCATCGACGGCCCCGAGTTCGCTCAGACCGAGATCGCGCAGGTCGAAAAATCATTGGCCGCCGAGGCCGGCTCGTGGCGCGAACTGTTGACGCCGGGCATACGAAAGGCACTGTTCGTCGGACTCTGTCTGGCGCTGTTCAACAACTACACCGGCTGGAGCGCCATCGGCGGCTACTTGGCCCTGCTCTTCGAACGGGGCGGCGTCTCCCGCACCGATGCCCTCTTCGAGAACGTGTTGGCCTGGTGTTTCATGGCCGTGATGACGCTCGCGGCCTGCGGGCTCGTGGACCGGGCGGGTCGCCGGCCGTTGTGGCTAATCAGTTCGCTCGTGATGATTGGAACCAACGGACTGTTGGGGTTGGTCTTCTACTGCGGTCTTAAGGGATGGGTGGTTCTGGTGGCCGTCTTTCTCTGTGCCATCCCGCATTCGTTCGCCCTGGGACCGCTCCCGTGGCTGATGATGTCGGAGATTTTCCCCACCCGCATCCGCGCCCGGGCTGTAGCCATCACCACCACGTTTATCTGGCTGGTGAATTTTCTAGCCGGTTATCTGTTCCCCATCCTGGCCGAGGTCTCGGAGAGCGTCATCGGATCGATGGCCGGCGTATTCTGGCTCTCCAGCGTTTTCTGCGTGCTGGCTTTCGTGTTTGGGCTGGTGTGGTTGCCGGAAACGAAGGGACGCACGTTGGAAGAGATTGCCGATTCGTGGCATAGGCCGTCGCGGTAGCCTCCCGCGATCCATCGTCCCCCAGACAGTGGCTTTGCTCAGCGCGCGTCTCTGCGCCCTGGATCCCCCCGATAGAGGCTACCAAAAATCCACTAGGCCAGCGTCAGGCTTTTCCCGATGCATTTTTCGCAGTGGAACTGCTAGCCTTTTTCGTAAGCGTGGCGGGGCGAGAGGATTGCGTGCGGACGAAATGCGAAACCCCCGGGTACATGGATGCCACAACTCTTCCCCAAACGAGCGAACATCATCGCCAGGGCGAGCATCTTGGGCGGGCTCCTGCTGCTGGCCGGGTTGCTCTGGGGGGGGCTCGTCTATACCCGTTCCTCATACGGTACCGGCATGGCAGTCGCCGTGGTCCAGCCGGTCCCCTTTAGCCATCAGCACCATGCGGGCATTCTGGGGATCGATTGCCGCTATTGCCACACCTCGGTCGAGCATGCCACCTTCGCCGGCATCCCGCCGACGAAAACCTGCATGAACTGCCACAGCCAGATTTGGGTCGGCAGCACCATGCTCGAGCCGGTCCGCGAAAGTCACCGAACGGACGAGTCGCTCCGCTGGCACCGGGTTTACAACCTTCCCGGCTTCGTCTATTTCGACCACAGCATCCACGTGCAAAAAGGCGTCGGCTGTGCTTCGTGTCATGGGCGGGTCGACCAGATGCCCTTCACGTACCAGGTGCCGACGCTGCTGATGGAATGGTGTCTCGACTGCCATCGGGACCCGGCCAAACAGATTCGCCCCCGCGAAGAAGTGTTCAACATGCGGTATGTGCCGCCCGGCAATCAAATCGAGCTGGGCCGCAAGCTCGTGAAGCAATACAAAGTCAAAGCTCCACTCGACATCACCAGTTGCACGACGTGCCACCGATGAATAGCCGGAAAGATCTGAGCACAGATTTGGCTGCGCTTGCGCCGCTCGGCCAGCCCGAGTCGGCAAAGCAATATTGGCGCAGCCTGGAGGAACTGGCCGGCAGCGAGGCATTCCAAGAGGTAATGCGGCGGGAGTTTCCCGAACAGGCGGCCGGATGGCCGGATGGGGTGAGCCGGCGCCAGTTTCTGACCTTGATGGGCGCGTCGCTGGCCTTGGCCGGCCTGAGCGGCTGTTCGGTCAAGCCGGCGCCATCGACCGAGATTGTGCCCTATGTCGATCAGCCGGACGACGTTGTGCCGGGCAGGCCGCTGTTCTACGCCACCACGATGACGTTTGCCGGCAGCGCGGTCGGCTTGCTGGTGGAAAGCCACACGGGCCGGCCCACCAAGGTGGAAGGCAACCCCGATCATCCTGCCAGCCGCGGGGCCACGGACATTTTCCATCAGGCCTCCGTCCTTACGCTTTATGATCCCGATCGTGCCCAGACGGTGACTCAACTGGGTAAGACGCGCACCTGGGGCGAAGCGCTCGCGGCGATTCGCGCGGCCATGCAGAAACAGCGTGGGAGCCACGGTGCCGGCCTGCGGCTGCTGAGCGAGACGATCGTCTCGCCAACGCTCGCCGAACAGTTCGAAGGGCTGCTGAAGGACTACCCCAAGGCAAAATGGCACGTCTACGAGCCGATCCACCGCGACATGGCGTGGCGCGGCGCGCAGATGGCTTTTGGCGAGCCGGTCAATCCGGTTTACGACTTCCATCAGGCCGACGTGGTGCTCTCGCTGGATGCCGACTTCCTGCAATGTGGTCCGGGAAATCTCCGCTATGCGGCCCAGTTTATGGATCGCCGGCGCGTGCGAACGACCGCGCAGGATGCCCAGAAGGCCGAAATGAACCGCTTGTATGTGGTCGAAACGTCGGTAAGCTGCACGGGGGCGAAGGCCGACCATCGGTTGGCGCTGCCGGCCACTGAGATCGAGGGGTTGGCCCGGACGCTGGCGGCCAAGCTTGGCGTGGCGGCGGAGGGCAACGTCGCCGGCCCGCTCGATAAATGGATTTCGGCCGTGGCCAAGGACCTGGAGGCGCACCGCGGCCGTTCGCTGGTGCTGGCCGGCGAGCGCCAACCGCCGGTCGTCCACTTGCTGGCCCACGCGCTCAACGATCGGCTGGGCAACGTTGGCAAGACGGTAAACTACACGCCCCCCATCGATGCCCGGCCGGGCGAGCGAACCGAATCGCTGCGGGAACTCGTGCGCGATATGGAGCGCGGCCGGGTGGAACTGCTGGTGATTCTCGGCGGGAATCCGGTTTACACCGCCCCGGCCGATTTCCAGTTCGCCAAGCATCTGGAAAAGGTCCCGCTCCGCATTCGCCACGGCTTGTACGTGGACGAGACATCGTACCAGTGCCACTGGCACCTGCCCGAGGCCCATTATCTGGAGGCGTGGAGCGACGCGCGGGCGTACGATGGCACGACGTCGATCGTGCAGCCGCTCGTCGAACCGCTTTACCAGGGGCGTTCCGCCCATGAAGTGGTGGCGATGCTGAGCGACTTGCGCGACACATCGGGCCGGGAGATCGTCCGCAACCATTGGCAACGTCAGTGGGCGGAGCGGGGCGCGAGCGGTCCTTTCGAGCCCCGTTGGCAGCGGGCCTTGCACGATGGAGTGATCGCCGACACGGCGCTGAGGCCCAAGTCGGTCAAGCTCAAAGACGGCTGGGAGAAGCAGTTGCAGGGCACGGCAACATCCTCCCCTCGCCCTTTGGGAGAGGGGCCGGGGGTGAGGGCGGCGGCAGGTGCGGGGGCTGGCCCTGGGACCGGCCCTCATTCTAACCCTCTCCCAAAGGGAGAGGGGACCGGACGATCTAACGCTCTCGCAAAGGGAGAGGGGACCAGTCAAGACCTGGAAATCGTCTTTGAGCCCGATCCGACGATCTATGACGGTTCCTGGGCCAACAACGGTTGGTTGCAGGAGTTGTCCAAGCCGATCACGAAACTCGCGTGGGGCAACGCCGTCATTATGAGTCCGACCACGGCCGCGCAACTCGGCATCGGCCTGGGCAGCTACGCCCATGGCGGCGAGCACGGCGGCTACTGGATGCCCGTGGTCGAGCTGTCGCTGGGGGACCGCACGGTGCGGGCGCCCGCCTGGATCATGCCCGGCCATGCCGACGGCAGCATCACGGTCTATCTGGGCCATGGGCGGCAGCATGCCGGGCGCATCGGCGGAACGGCCGAGCAGGGCGTGGGGTTCGACGCCTATCGACTCCGCACGGCCGATCGGCCTTGGTTCGCCGCTGGGCTCCGTGTGGCCAAGACGGGCGACATGGAACTGGTCGCCTGCACGCAAGCGCATCAGTCGATGGAAGGCCGCGAGCCCGTTCGCTCGGCGGCGCTGGCCGAGTACCATAAGAACCCCGGTTTCACTGCCAAGACAGAGCTGAGCGAGGAAGAGGCGGAAATTCAAGAGCCCCGTGACTCAATGACGCTCTACGAACCGTTCGATTATGCCCCGCCCAAGCGCCGTTGGGGCATGGCCATTGACCTGACTGCTTGCCTCGGCTGCCAGGCCTGCGTCGTGGCGTGCCAGGCCGAGAACAACATTGCCGTGGTGGGCAAGGATCAGGTGTTGCGCGGGCGGGAGATGCACTGGCTCAGGATCGATCGCTACCTGGAGGGGCCGGCCGAGCGGCCCACGCGATTCCATTTCCAGCCGGTGCCCTGCATGCACTGCGAGAATGCCCCCTGCGAATACGTTTGCCCCGTCGAGGCCACCGTACACAGCGCCGAGGGGCTAAACGACATGGTGTACAACCGCTGCGTGGGCACGCGTTTTTGCTCGAACAATTGCCCCTACAAGGTGCGGCGGTTCAACTTCCTTTTCTATAGCGACTACCAAACACGCAGCCGGCGGCTGCAATACAACCCCGACGTGACGGTCCGCTCCCGCGGCGTGATGGAGAAGTGCAGCTATTGCGTGCAGCGGCTTCGCCAGGCGGATATCGACACGGAGACCGAGGAGCGGCCGCTCGTGGACGGCGAAGTGCTGACCGCCTGCCAGGCCGCCTGCCCGGTCCAGGCGATCGTCTTCGGCGACATGAACGATCCGAAGAGCAAGGTCAGGCAGTGCAAAGACTCGCCGCTTCATTACGGGCTGCTGGCCGACCTGAACACCGATCCGCGCACGACGTACCTGGCGGAATTGCGGAATCCGAACCCTGAACTCGAGGCGTAACGGAATGGCGACGGACACCCCAGGCATGACGAACGACTCGCGGCCAAGCCCCGGCGGCGTGGATCGGCCGAACTATGTCCCGGTGGGCCACGATCTCACGTCCGTGACCGAGAAAATCAGCGCCCTGGTGCTCACGCGGCCTACCGGGCTCGGCTGGCTTGGCTGCTTCGGCTTCAGCAATCTGTTGGCGGGCGTCCTGGTGGTGGCGGTCGCCTATCTGCTGCTGATGGGCGTGGGCATTTGGGGACTCCAGATTCCTAACTGCTGGGGCTTTGACATCACCAACTTCGTATGGTGGATCGGCATCGGCCATGCCGGCACCTTGATCTCGGCCTTCCTGTTGCTCATGCACCAGAAGTGGCGCACGTCGATCAACCGCATCGCCGAGGCCATGACGATTTTCGCCGTGATGTGCGCGGGCATGTTTCCCTTGCTGCACCTCGGCCGGCCCTGGTTCTTCTTCTGGCTGTTGCCCTACGCGAACACGATGAGCCTGTGGCCGCAGTTCCGCAGCGCGCTGATCTTCGACGTGTTCGCGGTGAGCACCTACTTCACCGTGTCGCTGTTGTTCTGGTACATGGGCATGATTCCCGACCTGGCCACGCTCCGCGACCGGGCCACGAATCGGGTGGCCCAAACCATCTATGGCATGCTGGCCTTGGGTTGGCGCAATTCGGCCCGGCACTGGCAGCGTTTCGAAATGGCCTATTTGCTCTTGGGTGGGCTGGCCACTCCGCTGGTGATCTCCGTCCATTCGGTCGTGAGCGCCGATTTCGCGGTTTCCCTGGTTCCGGCGTGGCACGAGACGGTCTTCCCGCCCTATTTCGTCGCGGGGGCCATTTTCTCCGGCTTCGCCATGGTCATCCTGCTGTGCGTACCGATACGCCACTTCTACCATCTCCAGGAGTTCATTACGATCGACCACCTCGACGTGATGGGCAAGCTGGTGCTGGCCACCAGCCTGATCACGTCTTATGGCTATTTGAGCGAGCAAACGTTTTCCTGGTATGCCGGCGACACCGTCGAATGGTATACCTATTGGTTTCGCATCTCCGGCTTTGGCCAATACGCTTACATCACCTGGCTCCTCTTCTTCTGCAATACGATCGTGCCGCAGATCCTGTGGATCAAGCCACTGCGGCGCAAGGAGTCGGTGCTGGTGATCGTATCGTTGCTGGTGCTGCTGGGCATGTGGCTGGAGCGTTACATGATCATCACAACTAGCCTGAGCCGCGATCAATTGCCGTCGTCGTGGGGCTTCTTCAAGCCGACGATTTGGGACCTGGCCACGTATGCCGGTTCGGTGGGGGTGTTCTTGACGCTGTTCCTGCTGTTCGCCCGCTTTGCCCCGATTATCTCGATATCCGAGACGCGGGCCTTGCTGCCCGGTGCGCATGGGCCGGAGGTGGGACGATGAAATCCGATACGCCGATTTATGGTCTGATGGCAGAGTTTCTCACGGCCGGGGAGGTTCTCGACGCCACCCGCCGCGCCCGGCAGGCCGGCTACCGCGACATGGACGCCTACACGCCACAACCGGTCGAAGGCTTGGCCGTCGAATTGGGTATGCGGCGGACGCGGCTGCCGTTCGTCGTCCTGATGGGCGGGCTGGTGGGCGCCGGCGTCGGCTTCTGCATGCAGTACTATTCGATGGCGATCGACTACACGTTCAACGTTGGCGGCCGCCCCTACAACAGTTGGCCGGCATTCATTCCCATTACCTTCGAGTTGTTGGTGCTCGTGGGAGCGTTCGCGGCCTTTTTGGGCATGATATTCCTCAATGGGCTGCCGCGTCCGCATCACCCGGTGTTCAATGTGCCGCAGTTTGCCCGATCGAGCCAGGATCGCTATTTCCTCTGCATCGAGGCGACGGATCCCAGTTTCGACCGCCAGACCACGGCCGAGTTTCTGGCCACGCTCAACCCGCACGGCCAGGTGATCGAGGTTCCCCATTGAAGCATAGCCACGCGCGTATGAAAATCGCGACTTTCACATCGCCGAAGCGCTGTAGGGAACGGCCTCGGTGCCGTTCCGCAGGCCGCGGAACGCCGCGGAGGGGGTTCCCTACAGCCGCGTCGTGCCGCGCGGTGCTGTTAGCCTCCGGCTATTTACTGGTTCTTGCGGCAATCGCGGGCTGCCAACAGAAAATGGCCGACCAGCCCAGTTACAAGCAGCTTCAAGCGTGCAAGTTCTTTGCCGACGATCGCTCGGAGCGACCGGCGGTGGCCGGCACGGTGGCCCGCGGGCACTTGCCGACGGACATTGCGCTAATGACCGGACGGCGTACGGGAAAGAACGGCGAGCCAATGGGCGCCAACGCACCGGCGGTCATCCAGCCGCCGCCCGGCTCGCCCGCGGAAGAAAAAGCCCGCAAGGCCCGCTACGATCAGTTTGTCGACAAGTTTCCCTTTGCGATGACGGAAGCCGTTTTGCAGCACGGCCGCGATCGCTTCATGATCTATTGCGTGGTTTGCCACGATCCGCTCGGCACGGGGCAGGGGAAGATCGTGGAGCGGGGCTACACGGCCCCGCCCTCTTATCACATCGAGCGGCTGCGGAGCGCGCCGGTCGGCCATTTGTATGCGGTGATCAACGAAGGCTACGGTTCGATGCCTTCCCATGGAGCGCAGGTTCCGGTGCGCGACCGTTGGGCCATCGTGGGCTATCTTCGGGCGCTGCAGGCGAGCCAGCATTTTCCCGAAGCCAAGGTGACCGACGAAATGCGACAAAACTCCCCTCTCCCTTTGGGAGAGGGGCAGGGGGTGAGGGCGGCCAGCGAGGTGACGCAGCACTCAACGGCAGGTTCAGCGTCCCGCGGCCCTCACCCTAACCCTCTCCCAAAGGGAGAGAGGACCAGTGAAGTTCTCCCAAAGGGAGAGGGGACTGAGCAGCAGGCTAACGCTGTCCCCCAAGGAGGCCACGCACCATGAGCAGTGGCGGCGCGGTCGATCGGCTGGACCTGGCCCGCGGCCAACGGCGGGTGTTGGGCGTTGGGGTGATCGCGCTGGCGGTCTGCGCGATCGCCGCCCCGGCGAGCCCGACGCAGTTCTTCCGGGCGTATCTGGCGGCCTACCTGTTCTATTTGGGCATTGCCCTCGGCTCGATGGTCCTGTTGATGGCCTATCATCTGACCGGCGGAAGCTGGGGGCTCATGATTCGCCGCATCCTCGAAGCTGCCATGAGGACGCTGCCGCTCTTGGCCTTGCTCTTTCTGCCCATCGCCTATGGCGTGGATTATCTCTACCCGTGGGCGCAGCCGTCGCTGGTCGCCGCCAGCCCCAAGCTTCAGTACCAGCAGTTCTATCTCCAGCCGAAACTGTTCTGGATCCGGGCGGCGGTCTATTTCGCCCTCTGGATCGTGATGGCCTTCTGGCTCAGTCGCTGGTCGCGCCAGGAAGACCGGACCGGCAACCCGCGGCTGGCCTGGAAAAGCCAGCAACTGAGCGCCTTTGGCGCCGTCATTTACGGCATCAGTCTCCATTTCGCCGCCGTCGATTGGGCCATGTCGCTGCAGCCGGTGTTCCATTCGACGATCTGGGGGCCGCTGTTTGCCACCGGGCAGTTGCTCTCGGCCCTGGCCTGGGCACTCCTCGTGTTGGGCTGCCTGATTCGCCGGCCGCTGCTCGACGACGTGGCGTCGTTGCAAGTGCGGAACGATTTGGGAAGCCTGTTGCTCACCTTGCTGATCTTGTGGGCCTACATGGCCTGGTTCCAGTTCATGCTCGTCTGGATTGCGAACATGCCGGTGGACGTGGTCTGGTACGTGCCGCGCACGAGTCCGGCCTGGAAAGGCGTGATGTGGGCGATTTTCTTGTTGCACTTCGTCATCCCCTTCTTCCTTTTGCTGATGCGGTCCGTCAAACGCAACAGCAGGGCCGTGGCGTGGATTGCCGGTGTGATCCTGTTCATGCAACTGGCGTTCGTGTACTACCTGGTCATGCCGCAGCCGGCGGCGGAGACGCTGGCCGACCACTGGATGGATTTTCTCACGCCCCTCGGCATCGGCGGGATCTGGTTGGCCTGTTTTCTCTGGCAATTGCCACGGCAACCGTTGCTGCCGCTCCACGATTACAATCGGGAGGCCGCCTTGCACTTGCGCCACCTCGACCAAGAGGAAGCGGCGCGAGAGGCGGTGCTCAGCTATGAAGAATGAACCGAGCGAACATCCGGACGTGCGCTACGAGCGGAAAGACATCCGCTTGAGCGGTCTGCTCTGGTTGATCGTCGCGGCGATCTGCGTGCTGGTGGTTTTGAGTTTTGGCATATGGCACTTTTACTGGTGGCAGGCGGGGGCCGAGCAAGCGATCAAGCAGTCGCCGTATTCGCTGGCGCCGGCGCTATCCAAGCAGTTGCCGCGCGAGCCGCGGCTGGAGCAGCTTAATGAGATGGAGCAAGGGGAAGCGGCCAGCGTGTTCGCGAAACTGGCCGCCCAGGAAAAGGTTTTGAACAGTTACGGCCCCACGGCCGAGAAGGGATTCGTGCACATTCCCATCCAGCAGGCCATCAAAGTCACCGCCGGCAAGTTGCCGGTCAAACGGCAGGCGCAAGGCGATGCTGCCAAAGACCAGGGGCTGATCGATGCGGGCGAGTCCAACTCCGGCCGCATGTTTCGAGGAGGATCGTAATGGGCGGGGTCATGAAGATGTCACAGCAAAGTCCCCTCTCCCTCCGGGAGAGGGTCAGGGTGAGGGCCGGAGTGCCGAGCGCTCTCATGCTTCTCGCCCTGGCCGCGTGGCTCTCTTCCAGTTGCGCTGCGCAAGACCAACCCCCCGAGGTGCTCAAGAAAGTAGGTTTCGACCAACGGCTGAACGAACAGGTGCCGCTCAATCTGCCGTTCACCGACGAAAAGGGAACGGCGGTAAAGCTGGGCGATTACTTCGGCGATAAGCCGGTGATCCTGGTTCTGGCCTATTATCGGTGTCCCATGCTCTGCACGCTCGTCCTCAATGGGCTCACGCAAGCCATGCGGACCATGCCGTTTACGATGGGCAAGGAATTCAACGTGGTCACGGTGAGTTTCGATCCCCGCGAGACGGCGGACCTGGCCGCCGCCAAGAAAAAACGCTATATCGACGCCTATGGCCGGCCCGGCAGTGCCGACGGTTGGCATTTTCTCACCGGCAAGCAGGACGCGATCGAAAAGCTGACCGAAGCCGTCGGATTTCGCTATGTCTATGACGCCAAGCAGAACCAGTACATCCACACCAGTGGCATCATGATCCTGACGCCGCGGGGCAAGCTTTCCCGCTACTTCTACGGCATTACCTTTCCGCCCCGCGACCTGCGGTTGGGCCTGGTCGAGGCCTCGGCCGACAAGATCGGCTCGCCGACCGATCAGATCTTGCTCTATTGCTTCCATTACGATCCGGCCACGGGAAAATACACCGCGAGCATCTTGAATTTCGTTCGCGTGGGCGGCATTTTCACCGTGGTGATGATGATTGGCATGGTGTGGCTGCTGTTCAAGTCGGAAGGAAGCCGGCGCGGCGTCGCCCCGCAGCAGGAAGGATCGGCAATGAGCCACAAAGGAGACGGGCCATGACGTCTGCCGAGATTGCGCTGTTTCCGCACGCAGCCTCGACCACGGCCACCCAGGTCGACATGCTCTTCTTTTTCTTGGTGACCGTCTGCGGCTCGGTGACCGTTCTGGTGGCGCTCTTGCTCGTGTATTTTTCCGTGCGCTATCGCCGTCGCCCCGGCGAAGTGGGCAACCCGACGGAAACGCATCCCTCGGAGTTGTTAGAGTGGTCCTGGACGCTCGCGCCGCTGGTAATTTTTGCGGTCATATTTGTCTGGGGGGCGCGAGTCTACTTCGACGCGTATCGCCCCCCCGATGACGCGGCCACCATCTACGTGGTGGGCAAGCAATGGATGTGGAAGTTCCAGCATCCCGAAGGGCAGCGCGAGATCAATACCCTGCACGTGCCGCTGGGGCGGCCGATCCGCTTGGTTTTGACCTCGGAGGACGTGATCCACAGTCTGTTTGTTCCCGACTTCCGCATCCACATGGACCTGTTGCCCGAACGCTATAGCTCGGTGTGGTTCCAGGCCACGCGGCTGGGGATGTACCGCCTGTTTTGCTCGCAGTATTGCGGCACGAACCACGCCGGGATGACCGGACTGGTGATCGTGATGGAACCGGCCGACTACGAGAAGTGGCTGCACCAGGGGGCCGAAGGATCGATGGCCCTGCAGGGCCGCAAGGTTTTCCTCAAGTACCGCTGCGCCGGTTGTCACAGCGCCGACGGCGAAGCCCGTGCCCCGGTGCTGGAAAACCTCTTCGGCCGTTCGGTGGTCCTCAATGACGGCGGCGTGGTGAAGGCCGACGAGAACTACCTCCGCGAATCCATACTATATCCCAGCGCCAAGATTGTGGCCGGCTACGAGAACATCATGCCAACCTTCAAGGGGCAGGTGAGCGAGGAGGAAATCTTCCAACTCATCGCCTTCATCCGCTCCCTGAAGACGGGCCAGACGCCGAAACGCGTGGAGAGCTATCCGCCGCCGGCGTCGACGCCCCCCATCAACACCAAGGATAAGTGACTCATGAGCACGCATGCTTTCGATCAGCCGGCCGGTGCCGCTCCCGGGGCGGAACCGCCCACGAACTATCTGAACGCTTCCTATAGCGTCACCTCCTGGCTGCTCACGACGGACCACAAACGCATTGCCCTGCTTTACCTGTTGCCAATCACGCTGATGTTCTTTATCGGCGGAGTGGCCATCTCCATCAGCCGCCTCAGTCTCATGACGCCTGAAGGTGCCCTGGTCGATGCCGACACCTACAACAAGCTGTTCACGATTCACGGCGTCATCATGGTGTTTTTCTTCCTCGTGCCGGTGATTCCCAGCGTCCTGGGAAATTTCTTCCTTCCCATGATGATCGGCGCCAAGGACCTGGCCTTTCCGCGAATCAATCTCCTCAGTTGGTACTTATACATGCTCGGCGCGGGCTGGGCCGCGGTGGCTGTGCTGGCCGGTGGCGTCGATACGGGCTGGACCTTCTACACGCCCTATAGCTCCGCATCGTCCCATTACAACGTGGTCATGACCATGACCGGCGGGGTGATCGCGGGGTTCTCCTCCTTGCTGACGGGACTGAACTTCATCGTTACCGTGCACTGGCTGCGGGCCCCGGGGCTGAACTGGTTCCGCCTGCCGATCTTCGTCTGGACCATGTACGCCACGAGCTTCATCTTCCTGCTGGCCGTGCCGGTACTGGCCATGGCCCTGATCCTGGTCATCATCGAGCGGCTCTGGCAGATCGGCATCTTCGATCCGGCGCTGGGCGGAGACCCCTTGCTGTTCCAGCACCTCTTCTGGTTCTATTCGCACCCGGCCGTGTACATCATGATTCTGCCGGGCATGGGCGTGGTGAGCGAGGTGATTCCCTGTTTCGCCCGCAAGCAGCTCTACGGCTACAAGTTCGTGGCCTATTCGAGTTTTGGCATCGCCTGCCTGGGCTTTTTCGTGTGGGCGCATCACATGTTCGTGGCCGGCATTTCGCTGTACGCGGCGTTGATCTTTTCCAGTCTGAGCTTCCTGGTGGCCGTGCCGTCGGCTATCAAAGTCTTCAACTGGACCGCGACGCTGTACAAGAGCTCGATCAGCTTCGAGGCTCCCATGCTGTTCGCGCTGGGTTTTGTCGCGCTGTTCACGTTTGGCGGCATGGCCGGCCTGTTCCTGGCCACGCTCGGCGTGGACATGCACGTCCACGACACGTACTTCGTCGTCGCCCACTTCCATTTCATCATGGTCGGCGGGATGGTGTTGGCCTACATGGCCGGTCTGCACTACTGGTGGCCAAAAATCACCGGCCGCATGTACAGCGACTGGTTGTCGCGGCTGACGGCGATGATTATCTTCATCGGCTTCTTCCTCACCTTTTTGCCCCAGTTCGTGGCCGGCTACAACGGCATGCCGCGCCGCTATCACATGTATGCCCCGGAGTACCAGGTGTGGAACGTGATGTCGACGGCGGGGGCCTCGATTCTCGGCGTGGGCTATGTGTTGCCACTGTTCTACATGGTCGGTTCGCTGTGGTCCGGAAAACCAGCCGGGCGAAATCCCTGGCACGCCACCGGATTGGAGTGGCAGACGGCCTCGCCGCCGCCCACCGAGAACTTCGAGCAAAGCCCCGTCGTGGTCCGTCCGCCTTACCAATACCACTTGGAAAAGGCCCAAAATGAGCCCTGACAACGGCCCCCTCACCGTCCCGCACGATGAATCGCTGGAGCACACCATCCTGGTGCGCCACCGGCTCGAGGAACAGTACGAGAACCTCGATCAGCAACACCAGGCCGCCGCCCTGGGCATGTGGGTGTTCCTGGCCACCGAGGTTATGTTCTTCGGCGCCCTCTTTCTCGCGGTGGCCATCTATCGCTTTCTGTACACCGTGGAGTTTGAAAAGGCCAGCGAGCGGCTCAACTGGATGATCGGCGGCGTCAACACGCTGGTCCTCTTGCTCAGCAGCCTGATGATTGTGCTGGCCGTCCATTATGCCCGGCACGGCCGGCGTAAGCGGATCGTCCTGTTTCTCGGGCTGACGGCCTTGCTGGGAGTCTGCTTCCTGGCGTTCAAAGGATTGGAATACTATATCGACTACCAGGAGAACCTGATCCCCGGCTGGCGATTCGATGCCGGCGAGTGGGTCACGCGTGAGGGGCTCCGGCCCGACCAGGTGCCACACGTCAAGCTGTTTCTGTTCCTTTATTGGGTCATGACGGGGCTGCACGGCCTGCACGTGACGATCGGAATCTGCGTTGTATTGGTCATCATGGCAATGGCCTGGCGGGGGAAGTTCTCGCCGGAGTACTATGCGCCCGTCGACGTGACGGCTCTCTACTGGCACTTTGTCGATGTCGTCTGGATCTTCCTGCTGCCGACGCTGTATCTGCTCGGCACCCATCATTGGTAAAAGGAAACATCATGTCCGAACGCCTGCTCACGCCGGGAATGTATCTGATTATCCTGGTGATGCTCTTGGCGCTAACCGTCCTGACCGTCGGTCTGTCGTTCGTGCCCAGTTCGGCGATGATGCGCGTGGTGGCCGGGCAGTCCATCGCCGTGGTCAAGGCCTCGCTGGTGGTCCTGTTTTTCATGCACGCCCTGCGCAGCACCGCGCAGACGCGGGCCGTAATCGTGGTGACCATCGTCTGGTTCGTCGTGGTGCTGTCGTCGTTGATGCTGAGCGATTATCTCACGCGGGGAATGATCCCCAATTTGCCGGGACATTAACCCCCGGAGTTTGCCATGACCATGTCTCGCGCCACGCAAGATCCGCCGCTCAGCTTGGGCCTGACGTCCGTGTTGCTGGGCGCCGTAGCGCTGCTGCTGGCTGGCCTGCCAATTCTCGCCATTCCGCTGGGCGGAGTGGGATTGCTGTTCGGCCTTGGCGGCCTACTGGCGGACCTGCTGCGCGGCCGGCGGACCTTGCGGTGGTCGGTGGGCGGAACGGTGCTGTCGGCCCTGGCTTTGACGCTCAGCGTCGCAATCAACGAGGCTCCCGAGGGCTATCTGCCCGCGCGGCGCATTCCGCTCGACACGCAGCCCGTGCCGGTGCGACCCTACATTTCGCCTCCGGCGCGACCGGTTTCCCGCACGAACGAGACGGGTGATGTGGATCGACGCGTCCGCGCTACTACCAATCGCCCCGCGTCGGGCCCTTTTCGATCAACTGGCCGTCGGCCCGATTGCCGAGCTGTTGCAGCACTTTCGGCTCGATGCTGTTACTGACGGCCAGCGTCCTGCCGTCGCCAAAGAGAAAGTTGCCACAGCCCGCGTGGTCCGATCCGAAGCCGCCCGCCACCAGGTCGCTCGCCGGCGACTTGACCTGGCCGGGGCCGCGCACGTTGGCGCCACTCTGGCCGCTCGCCCCGTAATAGGAGGACACCGGCTGGATCAGCCCGTTTTGCTGGCGTTCGTACAAAGCGCCGGTATTCCGCAACGTGGCCCGCGTGCCGGACATCCAGCCCAGATCCTCGTCGTCAGCCAGCTTTTCGCCCACGTAGATCGTATGCGAGGTGCCGTCGGTCACGTCCTTCTGGCCGATGTGGCTGTTCAGATACATCACGCCGTGGTTGTCGACATCGATGGGCGCCTCGACGTCGTTATAGCAAGCGGCATAGCTGCTGGCGACCCAGCCCCCGGGGCCCGCAAGACCGTGGGATGGATTGCGATGGGTCCCGCTGCTCGGGCAGACCAAGATCGGAAGGTTGATCGCCCGCACCTGGGCGTTCTTCTTGTGGTAGGCCCCGACGGAGAAGTCGATGTGCTTGAACGTGTTGCCTTCCTCGATATAGGGGAGCACCTGCACGATCCAGCTCATGTGGTAGCCCTGGGGGAGGTTGTGAATCGGGCCGTGGGCGTCGATCGTGCCGGGGGGCAACACGCCGTAGGCCGACTCGTAGTTCTGCAGGGCAATGCCCAACTGGACCAGGTTGTTCGAACAGGAACTCCGTCGCGCGGCCTCCCGCGCGGCCTGCACGGCCGGCAGCAACAGCGCGATCAGAATCCCGATGATAGTAATCACCACCAGCAGTTCCACGAGCGTGAATCCGCGATCCGTCCCCCGTCCCTGCCGGAGAGGATTTCCCCAGTCCGTCCCCTCTCCCTTTGGGAGAGGGTTAGGGTGAGGGCGCTTCTCACCAGCGAGACGAGTTTCCATCCGCGAAGTACAAGTCATGCGATTCATCGTAGGTTCCTCCGGTAATTTAATGCCCTCACTTGGGCGTTTGTGCGGGGTGAGAGGATTGGATCGCGTCGCGATCGACGATAATTTGTTTTTCTTGCCGCCCGTGATTTTCCGAGGCGTCGGCATAGTCGGCCTCGACGCGAACCGATCGCCGCTCCGGCTGGCCGGCGATCGTTTCCACGCGGATTTTCACCACGGCATGTTCGTCCGGGGCCAGTTCCTTGGCGGCGATGGTCCAGGTTTCGCCGGTGTACTTGCGGTCGGCGGCCAGCCGGGCGACGGCCCGTTCCACGCCGGCCTCGGCGAGCCAGTACGCCTGCAAGCTCCGCCGGTTCAGTTGCGCGGCCTGGCGCTCCATGGCCGCCTGTTTGAGCACCGTGAGCGAAATGGCCGCGGCCACGGCCAGGCACACCAGGATCACGATCAGGACGACGCCCGCGGGCCGGCGCTCAAAACGGCGATGGCGCATGCTATTTCCTCCCGGCCGAGGGCTTGGTGAATCGTTGGTCCTTGCCCAGTACGGCGGTAACGAGCAGTTCGCGGCCGGCTGCCCGCGGTGCGGCCTCGGCCGTGATGACCAGGCCCAGCACGGCGGGCGTGGCGGGCCCCTGCGCAGCGATCGCGGCCGAACAACCGCTGGGCAAGACATACGACTCTTGCCGCCGCAGCTTGCCGTCCTTGCGTTCGTCCCAGCGGACCTCGCCCGGCCGCGCGCGGTAGGTCACCAGACGGTCGGCCAGCGCGAACTGCCACTCCCCCTGTTTGGCCACGGGAACTTGCCGCACGGCCGCGTTGACGTCGCTACGAAACTGCTGGGCCAGCCGGGCTACCGCACGCAACTGGGGCACGCGGTCTCGCCCCGTCCGCTCGGTCCGCAGGAGCAGGTGCAACATGCCCACCCCGATGCCAACAATGACCGAGCCCACGGTCAAAACGGCAACCGTTTCAACCAGCGAGTATCCGCGGCGATGCATCGCTCGTAGTCCCATGTTGGTTCTTGCCATCAGTCAATGATTTTGTATCGCCACGTCGTCACGCGCACCGGCGCCCCGGGCCGGCCGCTGCGGTCTTGCCAGCGCAACGTGGCGGTGATGCGTTTGGCACTGGGCTCGTTGGCCGGCGGGAAAACTTCGATCTTCAACTCCGCGCCGGGCAGTTGCTGGGCGGCGGCCGGAGACAGCTTCTCTTGCGCGAGCGCGGCGGTCGTCAATTCGGTCCAGCGGCGGGCCGCGACCCGCTCCATGACGTTGCCCAGCTCCAGCAGGGCGCACTGCTGTTGGTCGGTCGCGCGGCGCTGGGCCATGGCCGTGGAAAGCAGTTGCAGGCAGACGACCATGAGCGTGCCCGCCAGCGTTCCGGCAACGATCAATTCCACCATCAGGATGCCACGTCGATTCATAATCATTCCTCAAGCCAGCCTCTGGATGAGCGCCACCAGCGGCACGAACAACGCCACGACAATGAACAGCACCACCAGTCCCATCAGGATGATGATAGGCGGAAACAACAACTGGGCGGCCGCCTGCACGCGATAGGCGAGGCGGCGACGGACGCTGTCGGCCATTTCCCTGAGCGCCCAGGGGAGGTTTCCCACCCGCTCGGCCGCCTGCAGGATGGCCAGCTCGGGCCGGCGAATGATGCCGTGCTGGTGGAGACTTTCGCACCAATTGCCGCCCAGCATGATGTTGGTCGCCGCCTGGCTGAGCCGCAAGCGGATGCCCTTCTTGGGATACGAGTGGGCCAAGGCGGCGACGGCCTGGGGCAGCGGGCGCTGCTGGCCGGCGACCAGCGCCAAGGTGTCGAGAATCTTGGCCGAATCGAACAGCCGCGTGAACCGTCCCATGCCTGGCAGGTCCCAGTCGGTCCAGCCAAAGTAACGGATGGGCAGATAGAACAACAGCGCCGGCCCCAGCAAGTAGAGCGGGCACAGCAATAAACAGAATCGGCTGCTGAAGTTTGCCACCTCGATCAGCCCCACCGTGAGCGCCGGCATGGTGGTGCCGAAGTCCTTGAATATCTTCTCGAAGCTGGGGACGATCTTGAGCATGACGAACATCAACAACAAGCTTCCGAAGGCCGGCAACAACAGCAGGTAAGCGATTTCGCCTTGCAGGGCGATCCACATGGGCTCGTCCCGGTCGTAAACCGTGGCCGCCCGGCGCAGGGCCTGGGCCAAGGTGCCGGTCTCGTAGCCGACGCGAATCGTGGGCGCCGCATAGCGCGGCAGCAGTCCAGGGCAGCGGTCCAGGGCATCGGGCAGCGGCATGCCCGCCTTGAGCATGCCGGCCAGTTGGCTCGCCCGTAGGCTGAACGAGCCGCCGCGCTCCCGGGCAAAGGCCTCCACGGCCGGAATCAACGGCATGTCTCGCTCGGCGGAGATGGTCAACAGCCACAGTAGCCCATGCTGCTGGGTCGCCCAATATTTGCGCGATCCTTCGATGAGCAGGAAAATCAGGACAACCCATCCGACGATGCCCACAAATCCCAGCAGCGCTAGCCCAGAGAACGCAACGCACAACAGTACGGGGATCAGAGCGTAGCCGAGGGCGCGAGCCCAGCCGAACCTGCCGGTGTACGGCGAGGGAAACGGTTCGGCACCCCGCCCGCGAAAGGATCGGATGACGATGGCCGCCAAAACGGCCGTCAGCAGGATTGCCGCGATACTGCAGACAATCAGGGTGACTTCCGGAGATTTCATGTTTCACTCACGCCCAGGAACTCCGTTACGGTTCGTCACGACAACTTCTGAATTAGGCTAATCATGGGCAGGAACAACGCGATGATGAAAAATCCAACAAAGACCAAAATGATGCAAAACATGACCGGCAACATCATGATTTCCAGCACCGTGCCTTGTGCGCGCGACCGACCTTCGAACATCTCGGCGGCCGCCCGAAAGGCATCGGGCAAGGCCGGCGCTCGCTGACCCCACTGGATCACGGGAATCAGGCTCGCCGGAAATTGCCGCCGGGCTGCCAAGCTCTCGTCCAGCGGGCGGCCCTTCTCCGTGTCGTCGGCCGCACGGCAACAGCCGCGGGCCAGGTTGCCGTCCCGCAGCCCCACGGCCGTCACGCGCAAAGCGTCGGGGAGCGGCACCTGCTGTTCCAACAGCAGGCCCATCAGCCGGGCAAATTGCGCCAAGTGACTCCAACGCAACAGCGGCCCGACCATCGGCAGGCGATACACGATCGGCCACGGCCAGGCCGCGGCCGGCGCCATCCACAATAAAAGTGGAATGGCGACCGACAAGCCGGACAGACTCACGAACAACCACATGATGGGCCGCGATTCGTGGATGACGAGCTGCGTCATCACCGGCAATTCCGTGCCGAAATCGCGAAAGATTTTGGCAAAATTATCCACGAGGTAGAGCCCGGCAAACACCGTCAGCGCGGTCATGAACAGCAGCAGGATGAAGGGGTAGGCCAGGGCCGTGGCCACGCGGCGGTGCAGCTCCGCCTGGCTATGTTGCAGGTCGACGTATTCTTCCAACACCTCGGCCAGCCGCCCACTGCGCACGCCGGCCAGCATCAGCCCACGCAGGTGGACCGGCAGCCGCGCCCCTTGCGATTCCAGGACCTTGAGCAAATCGTCGCCGGCGTCCAGCCGCCGGGCCACCTCACGGAGCATGCGCGGCAACCGCCGGCCGGGCAGCTCGTCGGCCAGCGCCCGCAGTCCGGTCCCCAAGGGCAACCCGGCCTTCGTCAGTTCAGCCACCCGGGCGGCAAACTCCGTCGCCTCCTCGGCCGAGAGCTTTCCGAGCGAATCCAGTTCAGGCCAACGAAATTGCATCATCGAGACTCACCCTGCCAGAGAACGGAGCATGGCCGTGTAAGGAGCGAACAGCGCCAGGGCGTACAACGCGGTGACGCCGCCGGCAACCACGATTGTCAGCACGATCGGCAGAAGCAGGCGCAGCAAGTCGGATTGGCGCCGCGTCCGGCGATGGTAGGCGGCGGCCGCGTGGCGCACTGCCGGAAGCAGGGCGCCGTCGCGCCCGGTGGCCAACAACAGCCAGTTGACCAAGGGCGGAAACGCCGAGCCGCGGGCGGGCGCCGTTTGGCCGCTTTCGAGCGCGGCGGTCACCTGGCGGGCCAACTGCAACGTGGGCGGATCGCCTGACGCCTCGGCCGCCAACATCATGGCCTCCGGCAACGGTGTCTGGCTCTCGATCAGCAGCGCGAGCAAGTCCAGGAAGGTGGCCGTGCGCGAACAGCGGACCAGCCGTCCCGTCCACGGTATCCAGCCGAAGAGCCGCTCGGCCCAACGGCCCTCCGCATGGCCGAGCCACCAGGCAACGACCAGCACGACCATGAGCACGGGAAGGATAGGTCCCCAGTACCAGCCGTAGCGTCCCGCCTCGGCCAGCACGGCGAAGAACTGTTGTCCCGGCACCTCGAAATCCAGGAACATGGCCGCGAAACGCGGCGCGAGCATCGTGGTAAAAAACAGCAGGCCGCCCCAGGCCGCCAGAATCACGATCGCCGGATAGATGGCGGCCAGGGCAACCAGGCGGTGCGTTTGGGCCAACCGGCGGGCCGAAGCGGCCACCGCCTCGAGCGCGGCCGGCAGCCGGCCCGCGCGCACGCCCGCCTCGACCACGGCCCGATAGGCCGGCTGCAACTGGCCGGCATCGGCGGTGATGGCTTGAGCCAACGACTCGCCGCGGGCCGTTCGCTCGGCCAACAGGGCGGCGAACTTTCCCAGCCGGCCCGGCAGATCGTCGCCGAGCTGCGCCAAGCCGCTTTCCAACGGCACGCCCGCCCGCACCAGGGCGGCAATCTCCTCGTTCAGCGCGACTAGGTCATCAAGGGTCATAGTCATCAAGGGTCATAGACTTCACGTTCCGCAGGTGTATCGCCCAAGGGGAGTTGGCCGCCTGCTGCGGCGCCGATATGCCGCGATGCTGCCAGGCGCAGCGATTGTTCGCGCGAGAGCCCGGGCGAGAGTGTTTGAAGCTGGCGGGCAACCGTGGCGATCGAAATGCGGGACTCGCGTTGCTGCCAGGCCGCAGCGGTTGCTTGTCGGACGCCCAGCGAGAGGCCCATGGCCAGCAAGACAATGGCCGCAAACGCCGCCGCAAACCGGCACTTGGCTGCCAGGTATTGCCGCCACAGTGCTGACCGCACGCCGCGCAATACGCGCAGTCGCAGTGCCGCGGAAGGCTCAGGCCGTGGGCCGCGCGACAAGCGACGTTCCAGGCCGTCGAGTTCGGGGGGCAAATAGTCCACTACCGTTGCTCCTCCCGTAAGCTCATCGCCCCGACCAGCGAGGCTTTCAACTTCTTCAGGGCGTACTGGTAGCGGCTGGCCGCCGTGCTGATGCTCCCGCCCATAACCTGGGCAATCTGCGCAAACGTCAATCCGCCGTCGATCTTCAAAGTAACCACCATCCGCTGCTCGTCGGGCAGCAGGCCAATCGCCTGCTGCAGGCGAGGCCAGTCGGCCTCTTCGGACGCGCTCCGCTCAACGGGGGCTATCAGCGCGTCGGCCGAGACGGGGGCGAGCTGGCCTCCGCGTGGCCGGCGCAACGCGCATCGGCCGGCCGCCCGGTGTAACGCGGTAAACAAATAGGCGGTCAAGTCGCGTACCTCGCTCAGCCTTTCCCGCGAACGCACCACGGCCAAAAAAACCTCCTGGATGACGTCTTCGGCATCCTCGCGGCGTCCCAATATCCGCAAAGCCGCCCGATACATTCGCGCGGCGAAGCGATCGTACAGCGCGGCAAACGCCCGCTCGTCACCGGCGGCCAAGCCCAGCAATAGCGGATCGGTGTCGGGGACATCCACCGGACGCTCCTGCGCTCCAACAAGTAAGAGCCGCGTCGCCCGACGTTTTACTTACCGGGGCCTCGATTTTTCGGAAATTTGGTTCCCCCGACGAGTTCCCTTGAGGAAAATGAGAACAGTTTGCTGCTTAGGCGCTCCCTCGACACCCGCCCCCCTCATCCCCCTGCAAACCCCAACACCCGCCGCACCTCCGCCGGGCTGGTCAGACCGTCACTGACCGCGCGGCAGGCACGCTGCCAGCGGTTGGTCATTCCGGCCTCGATCGCCAATTTTTCGATAATGGCCGTTTCCGAATGGGCGAGGATCGCCCGGCCCAGCTCGCTCCGCGACAGGGTGAGCATTTCGGCCAGCAGGAAACGCCCCTGGTAGCCGGTCCCCCCGCACTTCGGGCACCCGGCCGGCGTCATCACCCGTTCGACGGCCAGGCCCAGCCGGGCGTTCGGATCGTCGCTGGGCACGGCGCACGAGCACAGCCGGCGCAGCAGCCGCTGATTCAGGATACAGAGCAGCCCGCTCCGCAACACGTACGGTTCGATGCCCATGTCCAGCAGCCGGCCGACCGTTTCGGCGGCCGTGCCGGCGTGGAAGGTGCTGAGCATGAGGTGGCCCGTCAACGAGGCCTGCAACGCCGTGTCGGCCGTGGACGGATCGCGGATTTCGCCGACCATGATGACTTCCGGGTCTTGCCGCATGAGGAAACGCAAGCCGTTGGCCAGGTCCAAGCCGGTGGGCAGATTGACCTGCGATTGGGCCACGCCGTCGACCGCCACCTCGATGGGGTCCTCGATCGAGACCAGGCTCCGGGCGCCGTCGCCCTGCCGGGCGATCTCGCGCAGGCAGGCGTAGACGGTCGTGGTTTTTCCGCTGCCGGCCGGCCCGGAAACCAGAATCGCGCCCGAGGTTTCGCCCAGCAGCAGCCGCAACGGCTCGAGCACGTCCGCCGGCAGACCGAGGTCGTCGAGATGCTGATAACGCTCCATGCCGCCGAACAGCCGCACGACCGTCCGCTCGCCGTGCAGGGTGGGAAACGTGCAGACCCGCATTTCCACGTCGTCCTGCGGCAAGCGGATGCGCCCTTCCTGCGGCCGGTCGGTGTGGTAGGTCAACAGCCCGGACAACACCTTCAGCCGCGCGATAATGTTGGCGGCGAGCTGCGCCGGAAACACCGAAACGGGCGTTAGCACGCCGTCGAGGCGATATTTCAGCTCCAGCCCGTTGCCGGTGGGCTGGAAATGGACGTCGCTCACTCCGCCCCGCCGGGCGGCGGCCAGCACCGCGTCCACGCTGCGGGCGGCGTACTCGGGATCGTCCGGACTGAGCAGGGCAAGCTCCTCGCACAAACCGCCCACCATCGACTGCGGCATAACTGCGCCTCTTCAGCGAACTTTCGCCCGACCGTTCAATGTATCACACCGCCGAGCGTTGGTGCAAGCAATTGTTGAACCGGCCGGCGGCCGGGACGCGTTCCGCGAGTTCATGCCCGCCGCAAGCGACGCCGAAAGATGAGAACCGCCGCGGCGCCAAAAAGGAAAAGCACGACGCTCGACGGCTCTGGAACCGGCTGGGAGAGCGTAATGCCGTCTTTGGCCAGCAACTGCATCGCCTGGCTATCCGCCTCGAGCGAGTCGTACGCGAACACCGGGAGGTTGTTGATGCTGAGCGGCCCGGTCAAGTTGTAGTTGGTCAATATCTTGTTCAGGTCCTCGAAGTTCACGATGCCGTCGTAGTTGAAGTCGCCTTGGCTCCAACTCATGCCGGTCTGGTTGTAGTTCGTCAGCACCTTGCTCAAGTCGCTGAAGTTCACCACGCCGTCCAGGTTGGCGTCGCCGTAAATGGCGGGCATGATCGTCACCTGGTGCGTGATGGTGTTGTCCACAAAGCCCAGGCCGGTATATTGATGAAAATCCCCATACCGATAAAACTGACCATCTCCGCCAACGATGATGAACTGGGGGCAGGCCATTAGGGGTTGGGGCTGGAAGGGATTGACTCCGCCATTGTAACTTGCATGGAGGACGCTTTGGACGGCGCTCACCAGGGCGCTCTCATTGGACAGATTAGCACTGTAGTCCAAAACCAGGAACCCGCTGCCCATGCTGACCTTCGTCGTGGTCAATACGGCCATCGACGACGAGGCGTTGGTGATCTCCAAGGCACCGCCGGCCACCGTGGTGGTGCCGGTATAACGCATCTGAGAGTTGTCGAGCGTCAGACCGCCGGGGCCCGCTTGGGTCAGGTTGCCCGGTTGGGCCACCTCGCCGCCGTACAGGTAGCTATAGCCGTTGGCGCCTGGAGCGCTCGGGAAAAACGTGCTGCCGTCGTAAATGATGCCGCTATAGCTCACCGAGGCCGCGCGGTTGAAGATCAACGTCCCGTTATTGACGACGTCGCCGACAATGGCGCCGGCGGTAGCGGTGCTGCCGTTGCCGATCTGCAGGGTGCTGCCGGCATGGACCGTGGTGATGCCGGTGTAGGTGTTGTTGCTGGTGAAGGTCGTGGTGCCGGTGCCCAGGATGTCGACGCTGCCGGTGCCCGAGATGTTGCCGCCGAAGGTCGTAACAGCACTGGAAGCCGCACTCGAGTAGTTGAAGGCCAGGTTGGCCAGGTTGACCACATTGCCCTGGATCGTGCCGGTGGTGCCGCCGCTCAGCGGAGAGGCGCTTCCTCCATAGCCGAGCATGAGCGTGCCGCCGCCGACGGTCGTGCCGCCCGAGTAGTTGCTGGCGCCGGTGAGGATGAGGAAGCCGGCGCCGGCCTTATACATGCCGGCGCTGCCGCTGATCGGGCAACTGATCAAGGCCGTGCCGCCCCCCACGTTACGCGGGCTGGTGGTGGCGTCCGTGCCGGCCCCCACGGTAATGACGGCGTCGCCGGTCAAGGTAATCGCGCCGGGACCGCCCAGCGTGTAAGTGGGAGTCCACTGGTAGCCGGCCGCCGTGCTGCCCAGCGTCCTCCAATCGGTATTGAAGTTGAGCGAATTGACCGAAGTGATATTTTGGCTGACGGTCACCGTGCCGCCGTTGCCCTCGAACACGGCATCCGCGCCCGCGGTCCAGTTGTTGCTATACGGGCCGCCGGACGAGGGCGACCACGCGGCCGTAGTACTATTGTCCCAGTTAAACGTTCCCGCCGCATACGTCGGAGCCCAGTTTTGCGAGATCATCCGCACGTTGCTCCAACAGGTTCCGGCAGCCGTACCGAGAATGGTAAGGAGTCCGTCGCCGTTCTTGACGATTCCGGCGCCGATCACGTTATTCGAACTGATCGAGTAGGAGATGTCGCCGAAGCCGCCCCAGCCCATGAAGCCGCTCATGTTCGAGGGACCGCCGCTGCCGGTGTTATACCAGCCGTTGGGATACATGTCCTCGTGGCTCAAAACGAGTGCTTTGCTGGTAATATCGGCGAAGGCAATCGACTGGCCGTCCATGATCGTGGCGCCGAGCGGTGAGCCGACGGCCATTGTCATGGTGTACCGCCTGTTTGCTTGTACGGTAGTAACCGCCTGCGCCAACGATCCGTCGGAGTTCCCATTGCAAATGGACACTTCACAGTTGAGGGTCGTCGCGACGTTGACGAAACACTGGCTTCCGGCGGCGGTTCCAGGCAGGACGCCGTTGCCTGCGGCCGTAGGGAAATCACCCGAGGTGGGATTCCACACGCCGCTCCACAAAGGTCCATCGCCGCTGGCGCCGTACCAATAAGGGATATACATGTTCGGGCCACTCAACTGGCCATCGTTTAGGTAGGGCTGGATGCCCAAGTTGCCAACGAGATGGAAATCGTAATTAGGGACCGTAATCGTCGTGGGAGCGGCCTGAGCCGTGCCACGAAAACCGACAACCAGGGCGGCAATCGCCGCAACTGCCACAAATGGTTTCCTTCCAGCACTCATGATCTTCTCCTCTCCGAGACATCTTTCCGGATCGCAAAGGCGTTGCGCGAGGGCGGCCTGTCGGCGACGGGCCGCGAAATTGCTCGCAAGGGATTTCGCCGGGGGGCAGTCATAGAAGAGCCCGACGCAGAGCAACCCTGCGCGAACCGCGCCCCCAGAAAGCAACGAGAAGCAAAGCGAATCATGGCGCTCTCTCGTCAGAAAATGAGAAAGAACGCTCGACTTCTTCTCAGAACGTGCCTCAAACCGATCGCCACGGACCAGTAAGATAACTTTACATATACCACAAATGTGAAAAATCGTCAAGGCATTACGTCGCACCGTGTTAGCCGCCCGTTGAAAAAGTGGGACAGGCACCTCACGGCCATTGTTTTTTGCGGGTTTTTCATTTGTTGGTGCGGCAGTTGTACTGCCGCACCCAGGGGTGGCAGTTCAACTGCCACCCCAACAACCTGTCAAATTGAATTTGGCGGACCACTAGGGTCGTCGCATTGTTGCGGGACAGAACGGGGAGAAACAGGCTCGGCGCCCACCGGTGGTAATCGGGGCAAGCGTCGAGTATGCTTACGCCGAGTTGCCCGGAATGGCCGGGTGGCAGGGATCTTTCCCGTTCCCGGAGGACACCATGAAGGCCATCGTTCTTTCCGCAGCTATGTTGGCACTCTGCCTTGCCGGGGCCGGTCTGGCCCGCGAGGCAGCGGCCGCCGAGGGCAACGAGGCGGGTTTCGAGCGCATTTTCGACGGCCAGACGCTCGCCGGCTGGCACGCCAGCGCCAAAACCGGCCACAGCGGCGCCAGTGGCCACAAGTCCGGCGGCCGTTGGGTCGCCGAAGATGGCATGATCGTGGGCAGCCAGGACATTCCCGGCAACGGCGGCATCCTGATCACCGACGAGCAGTTCGGCGATTTCGAGGTCGTGCTGGAGATGAAGAACGATTTCGGCCCGGACAGCGGGCTGTTCCTCCGCAGCGACGACGCCGGCACCTGTTACCAGGCGATGATCGACTACCACGTCGGCGGCAACCTGATGGGGCTCTACGGCGAGGGACGCCTCGGGGCCAAGCCGAACGTGCGGAACTTCACCTTCCTGGACCGGCCCGACCACATCGAGCTGGTGACCGAGACGAACGGCGTGCCGGTGCCGGTGCCCTTCCCGATGCCTTTGGAGGATTGGCCGAAGTTCTGGAAACATGGTCAGTGGAACGAGCTGCGTGCCCGCATCGTCGGCAACCCGCCGCACATCGTCACCTGGATCAAGGGCGTCAAGTTCATGGATTGGACCGAAACGCACAAGCGGCATCCGGACAAAGGCGGCATTGGCTTGCAGGTACACGGCGGCGGCGATTTCACCAAGCAGTACGTCCGTTACCGCAATATCATGGTCAAGCGGCTCGACTCGAATGAGCCGGCGGAAATGAATCCTCCCACCACCGAACTTCTGCTGCGGGCGAACGGCATTCAGCCGGCCTTTGGCTTCGAGTTCGGCATGGACAGTCCGCGGGCCAACGAGGCTCGGGCTGGTAACCCCTATCGGCAGGCCAACGTGTCGTTCTCGTTCGTCCAGTGGCGGCAGGGGGCGATCGTCCATCACACGCTCATCGACTGCGGCATGGGCGTCGTGCCCTCGCTTTTGGAGTTCGAGCATAGCCACGGCGTCCACGTCGTCGACGAGGTGCTCCTCAGCCATTCGCATTTCGACCATCTTGCCCAGCTCGATTGGCTGTCGATGTGCCTGGTGCGTAGCGGCCGCGCGGAGCAGCCCCGGCCGCTGCCGATTTACGCCAGCCGGGAGTGCTGGGAGGATGGCGCCTTGCGCGTGCACCGCCACCTGGCCGAGCGGAGCGACTTCCGCCCGCTGCGGCCGGGCGTCGCCGTGGTGCTGGGCGAGCTGAGCATAATGCCTTTCGCCGTCGACCATGGCCCCACGGCCCCCGGCGCCCTGGGGTTCGTCGTCGAGCACGGCCAACGGAAGGTGGTCATCACGGGCGACTTTCACGGCGTCCCCGACGAAGATCACGCCATGTTCCGGGACGCCGACGTGGTTTTTTTCGATGCCAACACGTTTCACCCCGTCGAGCGCGCATGGCATCAGTCGGTGTTGGGCAATCTGCGACTGGTAGACAAGTGGCGGCCCAAGCGGGCCTACATGATCCATTATTCGGGCTATGAGGACCGCGAGTATCCGCAAGAGCCGGTCCATGGCCCGCTCAGCCAGCAGCAGTTGCGCCGCGAGCTGCGCCGCGTCGCTGGCGGTCGGGACATCCAGGCAGCGGAACACGGAATGATCCTGGGCGACAACGTGCCGTGGCCCGGGTAATCAATTACGGAACCAATAACCCCGCACCGGCAAGAAAGGCACTGTCATGAGCAACTCGACCTGGCGATCCATCGCGATCAAAGAAAACCGGACGAATGTGAGGCAGATTGGCGACCTGGCTCGCGCCGCTCGTCTTCCCTGGGGGGCCATGGGCCGCGTTCTTCTGCCGGTGTTGCTGCTGATCGTCGGCGGCAGCGTGCGCGCCGCCGACGTGCCGAAGCGGCCGAACATCGTCGTCATCCTCGTCGACGACATGGGGTTCAGCGACCTCGGCTGTTACGGCAGCGAAATTCCCACGCCGAACCTCGACAAAATGGCCGCAGGCGGTCTGCGGTTCACGCAGTTCTACAACACGGCCCGCTGTTGTCCGACGCGGGCCTCGCTGCTGACCGGCCTGTATTCGCACGAGGCCGGCGTCGGGCACATGACGGAAGACCGCGGCGAAGACGGTTATCGCGGCGATCTCAATAACCGCTGCGTCACGATCGCCGAAGTGCTGCGGACCGCGGGTTATCGTACGGCAATGACGGGCAAGTGGCACGTTACCAAGTTCGTCAACCCGCCCAACGATAAGCAGAAGTTCAACTGGCCGCGGCAGCGCGGTTTCGAGCATTATTTCGGCATCATCCAGGGCGGGGCCGATTATTTCCGGCCCCAGCCGCTGACCTGCGAGAATGAGCACGTGCAGCCAGGCGCCGGTTTCTATACGACCGACGCGTTCGTGGACAACGCCATCCGTTTCGTGGATGCGGGAGACCGAGCGAAACCGTTTTTCCTCTACCTGGCCTTCAACGCCCCGCACTTCCCGCTTATGGCGCCGCAGGACGAGATCGCGAAGTTCCGCGGCAAGTACTTAACGGGCTGGGATCGTCTGCGCGGCGAGCGGCGCGCCAAGCAAATCGAGTTGGGCGTGATGGACAAGGCGTGGGCGCTGTCGCCTCGCCCGCCGGAAGTGAAGGCCTGGGACCGTCTCGCGCCGGACGAACAGGATCGCTTCGACCACATCATGGCGATTTACGCCGCGGTCGTCTCGCACATGGACCGCGCCGTGGGCCGGTTCGTCGACGCCCTCCGCGAGCGTAAGGTACTGGATAACACGCTGATCCTCTTCCTGTCCGACAACGGCGCCAACGCCGAGAGCGGACCGAATGGCCGGCTCGAAGGCGACTCGCCCGGCGCGACGCGGTCCGTGGTCTTCGAGGGGCAATCGTGGGCCACGCTTTCCAACACCCCGCTGCGCCGCTATAAGCACTTCAACCACGAGGGAGGCATCGCCACGCCGCTGATCGTGCATTGGCCCGAACGCGTCAAGACGCCCGGTGCGCTGCGGAAGCAGCCGGGGCATCTGGTGGACATCATGGCCACCTGCGTGGACGTGGCGGGGGCGAAATATCCCACCGAGTTCCGAGGCAAGCCGATCCTGCCCATGGAAGGCAAAAGCCTCCTTCCCGCCCTGGACAATCGGCCCATCCAGCGAGACGCGCTGTACTGGGAGCACGAAGGCAACGCGGCCATCCGGGTGGGCGATTGGAAATTGGTCCGCCTCGGTCGCGGCGGCCCGTGGGAGCTCTACGATCTGAAAACTGACCGCACGGAACTGCACGACCTGGCCGCCGCCAAACCGGAACTCGTGCGTACGCTCGCCGCCAAGTGGGATGCCTGGGCCCAGCGCACGCACGTCAAACCGTATCCCCCTGACGGAGCGAAGAAAAACGGCAAGGGTAAAGGCAAGAAACGCCAAGCCAGTTAGCCGCTGGGCTGTCGTGGGGGCTGGACGGCCCCGACGCCCAACTCATGTATCAGTTCGTCGGAGGTGATAGAGTACTTGCCGAACATCTCCAGGAACTGGATCGCGGCCCGGGTCTGCCACAACTGGTCGGCAGTTTCGAACGACTCCATGCCCGTGGTGCAGTCGCGCACGAGAATGACTTCGTAGCCGCGATTGCTCATCTCGATCGTGCCGTAATCGCGCAGCAGGATACAGGCGTTGGTGTTGAAGCCCACGTAGAAAAGGAAGAGGATGCCCTTCTGGCGGCAGTAGCGGTGCAGTTCGTCGCCGGTGGCGATGACCGGCTCGCCCGGCAGGGGCCGCACGTCGGGATGGATGGACAAGCCCTTCAGCCGCTTGAGCCGCGTTTCTTCCATCGGTTCGTCGGGCCGGGCGAATTCCCGGTAGGGCCCCGTCTTGCGACGGAATTGCAGCGGCGGCCATGGCGCGTTCGCGTCGAGAGTGGCTAGGCCCGCTGACGCGGGCATCGTGCCTGTGCCGCTTGAACCGCCGGCCTTCTCGCGCGCGGGCGAAACGCCACCGGCACCCGACGGCGATCCCTCGCGTGCTGGCTCTGCCGCCGGGCCCCCATTCTCGCCTCGGCCGACCCACCCCGCCTGCAACTTGGCCTGCGGGGGCGCTGGCGCGTGGATCACCTGCAAGCCGCCGCGCCGGCAGGCGGCCAGCAGCGGGCGGATCTTCTCCTGAATGATCTTCTCCGCCCGGACCTCGGGATCCTTGATGTAGTGCCGGTCCCAGACGTCGACCAGGACCAGCGCGGCCTGCCCACGTGGGACCTTCCAATCCAGGAAGGCGTACCCCAGATTCTTCTCGACCCACTCTTGACCCGGATTGACGTACCAGCGATAGTAGCGCGGCCGGATGTGGAGGGCTGCCGCGGCGGGGTCACGCGGCGCCACGGCGTCTTGTGCAAGCCCGGGTGCGCCCCAGCACGCCAGTAGCGCCACACACAGCAGGCTCTTCCGATAGTCTTCCATGAGCAACCGTTTTCTGCACATGTTCATGTCCCCAAGACCAGGCGACGGCGTATTTCTCCTCCCGTTGTTCTAGCCGATGCTCGAACGGGCCGCAACGCGTGGGCTCTGGGAAAGAAACCATTATGGAAGGCACTCTTTGGCGTCTTTGGGGCATCCTCGGGCATCAGCACGAGTTTGAGGACCGGATTGGTGACGAGAAAATCAGCGGGCTAACTGGAATCTGCCGTATCCCTTCGATACCATGGGGGAGTGGCCGCTCGGAGCGTATCCGGGCGGAGTCCAAGTGAGACATACCGATCGATGGTTTTTGGGGTCCCTGTCCTGCGCAAGACGTAGAAGCCAAGCGAAATGTGTGCGTGGCCAGCAGGAAGCCGCCGTCGCGCCGATGCGCCTTCGGTTTTCCAAAAGACAAGAGGAGGAATCATGATTGGTGGGATGGTCATGCTGGTCGGCCTTTGTGCGGGCCAAGTTGCCGGCACGGGAAGCCCGTTTAACTTTCGGGATATCAACGCGGCGGGACTGGAGCTTTCGGAAAACGGCAAGCCGGTGTTCGTCTACAACTACGGCATGATCCTTGCACGCGGGTTCCCGGAGAAGATGCGTCGCAGCTCGTATCTGCATCCTGTTTACGCGCCCGACGGCACGCGGTTGACCGACGATTTCAATCCCGATCATCCGCACCATCGGGGAATTTCCTGGATGTGGCCGGAGATTAGGCCTATCCACCTTTTTACCACCGGAAAGAACGAATTATGCTAGAGCATGCTTACCTCGCTGCGTGTTGTTTCCTGCTGGTTGCAGGCTTGGCTGGCGACGCCCGGGCCGAGAAAATCCCTTACGCAAAGTTATTCATCAAACCGCCCACGCCGCAGTGGACGGCCAAAATCCAGGAGCTCGCTCCCGCCCAAGCGACGGTCGATGCCCCGAAGCGGAAGCTGCTCGTCTTCTCGCTCTTCACCGGTTTCAAGCATGACGTGATTCCGCACGTCAACCGCGTTTTCGAGGTCCTCGGCAAGAAGTCCGGCGCGCTGGACGCCACGGTGACCGTAGACATCGAGGCTTTAATGCCGGACCGACTGGCCGCTTACGACGTGCTGGTGCTTAACAACAATTGCTCGATCGCCCCGCGCCGAAACTTGTTCCTCGATGAGCTGGAACGCAATCTAAAATACCGCGGCATGACCAAACAGCAGCGACAGACGAAAGCCAACGCCCTAGAGCAATCGATACTCGATTTTGTAGCAGGCGGAAAGGGACTCGTCGTGATCCACGGCGGGCCGACGATGTTGAATAACTCGGCCAAGTTCACCGAGATGGTCGGCGGAGCGTTCTACTACCATCCGCCCAATCAGGAACTGACCCTCCGCCCGGTCGACGCCGATCACCCGCTGCTGGCGGCATTCCGTGGCAAGGGGCCGTTCATCCACCGCGATGAACCGTATTGCTTTACGGGTTCCTATGCGAAACTGAATTTCCACCCCCTGCTTTCCCTGGATGTCAAAGGACTCAAGGACCCCCAGGGCCAAGCCGGCAAAATGGTCCGCTACGTGGCCTGGATCAAACCCTACGGCAAAGGGAGGGTCTTCTTCTGTTCACCGGGCCATTTCCCCGAAAGCTACGAAACCGCCACGCTCTTGCGGTTTCTGCTGGACGGCGTCCAATATGCCAGCGGCGATTTGAAATGCGATGATTCGCCGTTGAAGAAGTGATTGCGGCGTCTGCCGGGAGTTCCGCGCCGGCGGGCGCGGGGATCTATGCACGCGACTCTGGTTTTTCAACAGCACCGCTGCAGGCTCACGAGAGCGACCATCCCTTGCGATATTCCGTGCGCAGCAGGTCGTTCGCCTTGGGGAGGTTCGTGATCTTCATGGCCTCTGCGTCCCACGCCAAGCGGGCGTCGATCCGCTTGGCCACGTTGCCCAACAGGCGGTCGATGAAGTCGCCGTCTCACGGGGGGCGCACGGGCGGACCCGTTATGGAAGCCTTACGCCTCGTTCCCGCGGCAAATTTCGCGTCTCCCGGCCACCACAACGGGCCAGTACCGCCTCTGCCGAGACAGGCACAATTGTTTGACATTGTGCCAGCCGCCAGATAGGTTAGGATATTCGCAATACCATCCAATCCACTCTGTTTCGGCGGCTTCAACGCTGCGGAGGACCATCCACATGCCCTTTCGATCATTCCCATGCCCGGCGGGCGCGCTAAAAATCCTATCCGTTCTGCTGGCTTTCTCCGCCGGCGCCCTTCAGGGGGCGGATGCTACCGTCACCAAAAGCGCCCTGAAATCCGATCCCCAAGGCTGGCAGGACATCTTGCCCGATGCGAATCTTTCCGGCTGGTACCGCGTAACGGTGCCGCCCCACGGAAAATTGGGCCGGGAGCAGTGGCACGTGGACGTCGCCAGAAAGGTGCTCATTTGCGACGGCGATGGCGGTCACGACATGTTGCTGACCAGCAAAGAATATGGCGATGCGGTTTTCCATTTCGAGTTTCGCTACGAAAAAATCGAAGGAAAGACGGGCTACAACAGCGGGGCGTACGTACGCAATTCCAAGGATGGCGCGCTTTGGCATCAGGCCCAGTTCGGCGACGCCCAGGATGGATATCTGTTCGGCGAAACCAAGACGGCCGCGGGCGGCAAGCAGTTCTTCACCACGAAAAACGAGGTGAAGGAAAACCGCGTCAAACCCGCCGGACAGTGGAACACCTTCGAAGTGACAGCCATCGGACACACGCTCACCCTGTGGGTGAACGGGGCGGTGACTTGCCGGTATCGCAGTTGCGGCGTGCCCCGGGGACACATCGGCCTTGAAGGAGAGGGCTACCGGATCGAATTCAGAAATCTGAAGGTCAAGCCGCTAATAGGCAGTTGATCGCCGTGCGCGATCCGGACGGGAACTTTATCGAGCTCGTGGGAGAATAGCGCGTCCCTTGGGACGCTACCTAGACAGGGCCTTGGCGTCCGTCCGATCATCCGATCCGGGCTGGATTGCCGCCCCTGCGCCCCAATTCGATCGGGGCAGTTGCAGGGCGTTATCCCCTTTGCTCGGATACCTGCTTCACACCGGCATTGCCACTTCTCCGGCGAATTCCATCGCGGCGTCGGAGGCTTCGGCGATGGCCTTGCGGGTGTCGGCCGCAATCTGCTCGGGCTTGTTTTGCAGCGTGCCCTGGATGTGGATGGCCCGAATGTCGGTGAAGCCGATGAATCCGAAGATGGCTCGCAGGTAACTTTCCTGGAAATCGAAGGTCTCGCAGGGATTGCCCGTCTGATATTCGCCGCCGCGGGCCAGAATGAGCATCAATGGCTTGCCCGTGACCAGGCCCGTGTAGCCCTTGCCGGGCGAATAGGCGACTGTCAGCGACGGTTGGACGAGCACGTCGATGTACTGCTTCAGGCGGTAGGGGACGCCGAAGTTCCACATCGGGCAGGAGATCACGTACTTGTCGAACCCCTTGAAATGGTCGATCGTCTTGATGACGGGCAGCCAGGCGGCCTCGGCCTCGTCACGGGGTGGCTGGCCGGAACTCACGGCATACTTGGCCTTCGCCTGTGGGGCGTGGAACGGCGGGATGTCGGCCTGGAACAGGTCCAGCAGCTCGATGCGATCATCCGGTCGTGCCTGCCGATAGGAATCCAGAAACGCCTTGGCCACTCGCGTCGAATACGATTCGACCCGGGGGCTAGCCACGATATGAAGTAGTTTGGACATGGGAGGCTCCTTGGTAAAGGTATGCCACAATTATATGCATGCGCGTCAACATTGTTATTGGCGCTGCCGGACCTCGATTCGTCGATTTTCCGCCCCCCAGGCTCTATGCCCAACGGCTCGCCTACGTTGCTCAGACCACCGCAGCATTAGCATCCTAAAAGGAACGGGGCGGGAAAATCGGCGGAGTGACTGGAACGCCGCGTAGTTCTTGGGTAGCATGGGGGCATCGCCGCTCCGAGCGTAATCGGGTGGCGTCCGCACGTCGTCCGCGTTCCCGCCCCCGCACAGATCGCCCTGCCGTTGATCCATCGAGAGTAGCCGCCCATGCCAAGCAACCTGCCGAGTAGTGTCCAAAACCCTTCCTTGCCGGGTAGCCAACACTTCTTCGCAAGTTTCTCTGCCGCCGCAATCGTTGTCGGCGCGTGGATGACGCTGTTCGCCGCCGTCGGCTTAGCCGGCGACTGGCCGCAATGGTGCGGATCGGACGGCAAGAACATGGTGTCGCCGGAGAAGAACCTGCCCGATTCGTTCGTGCCCGGACAGAAGAACTCCCGCACCGGCGAGATCCGGCCGGGCACGGCGAAGCACGTCAAATGGGGGCGCAAACTGTGCGAGGCGATCTACTCCAGCCCGGCCATCGTCGGCGGAAAAATCTACATCGGCGGCTGCCGGAACCCCGACGGACTGATGATGTGCCTCGACGAGCGGACGGGAAAGCTCTTGTGGCAGTGGCGGGCGCCGGCCAAGCCGATTCCCCACTACATCGACGGATGGTCGATCGGCATTAGCGACCTTCCGCAGTCGTTGGGAGTCTGTTCGTCGCCGCTGGTCGAGGAAAACCGCGTCTACTTCGTCAGTAACGATTTCAAGGTCGTCTGCCTGGACGCGCGGGGCGAGGCAGGTGCCCCCAGCAAGGCCCGCGTGGTTTGGTCCTTCGACATGTGGGCGAGGCTAAAGGTTTTCCCCTGCGACGCCGCCAACGGCTCGGCGGTGGTCGACGGCGATCTGCTCTACGTGAACACCTCGAACGGAATCGATCGCAACATGGAGCTGGCGCGGGAGAAGTTTCGCAAGATTCCCGCGCCGGATGCCCCCAACCTGATCGTGTTGGAAAAGCACACCGGCCGCCTGGTGGCCACCGACGACGTGCCCATTACCAAACACCTGCTGCACGGTCAATGGTCGTCGGTCTCGCTGGGCACGGTCGGCGGCCGAAAAATGATCTTCTTCGGCGGCGGCGACGGCCGCTGCTACGCCTTCGAGGCCCTCCGGCAAGTTCCCCAAACGCCGGTCAAGCTGAAGACGGTCTGGTCGTGCGATTGCATCCCGGACGAGTATAAGTCGTTGCACGGGATGGACTGGGTGACGTACTACTACGCGGGCGACAAGCGGAGACCGGACGGCCTGAACGCGAAAGATGACGGCAGCTACGTGGGCCAAAGCGAGTTCATCGGCACGCCGGTGCTCTATCGCAATCGCATCTACCTGGCCCTCGGCCGCGATCCCGCCCATGGCCGGGGGCGCGGCGCACTGCAGTGCATCGACGCCTCGCGGACGGGCGACATCACCAAGATTGGCCGTCTCTGGACCTACCAGGGCCTCGACAGAACGCTTTGTACGGTTTCGATTGCCGACGGCCTGCTCTATATTTCCGACGTGGCCGGGCGGCTGCACTGCCTCGATGCCGAGACGGGCCGCTGCTACTGGACTTTCGCGACCAATTGCCAGGTCTGGGGTTCCACGCTGGTGGCCGACGGCAAGGTCTACATGCCCAGCTCGAAGGGCTTGGACGTGCTGGCCGCCGGCAGGGAGAAGCGGCTGCTGAGCCACGTCAACTTGGGTGCGCCGGTTCACGTTTCGCCGGTGGTTGCCAACGGCACCTTGTACATTGCCTCGATGGCCGGCTGGTTATGGGCCGTGGGGAGTCATTGACTCTCCGCGTAAGAATAAACGTTTGCGTTCGCCCGAGTTCGGTAGGTGGGTCGAGCGAAGCGACGACCCACCGCCCATGCCGCCGCACTGCTGCACAAGCCGGCCGTGGCACCCGGCGTCTACTTCAGGATTTCCGCAAAGAACGCTTGCATGGCTTCCCACGAGCGGTGGTCGGCCTTGGCATTGTAGGCGGCGCCCTTCGAGTTGTCGTTGCCGGCGGCGGGATTGGTAAAGGCGTGCACGGCTCCACCGTAGATGACGAGCTGCCAATCGACGCCGGCCGCCCGCATCTCGTCCTCGAAGGCTTCGACGTCTTTGGGCGGCACGTGGGGGTCGTCGCCGCCGTGCAACACGAGGACCTTGCAGCGGATATTCTTGGCCTCCGCAGGGCTGGGCGTGTCCAAGCCGCCGTGGAAGCTGACCACCCCGGCAAGCGGGGTGCCGCTGCGGGCGAGTTCCAACACGCAGGTGCCTCCGAAACAGTAGCCGATGGCCGCCAGCCGCCGGGGATCGCACCGCGGATCGTGGCGGAGCACGTCGAGGCCTGCCCGAATGCGAGCCCGCATGAGCGCGCGGTCTTTCTTATAGATGGCCGACTGGGCGCCCGCCTCCCGGGGCGTCTTGGGGCGGATGTCTTTGCCGTAAATGTCGGCGGCAAAGGCCACGTAGCCCAGCTCAGCGAGCTTTTGGCAGCGCATCTTCACATAGTCGCCCATTCCCATCCAGTCGTGGACCACCAGGACGCCGGGCCGCGGTCCGTGGGCGCCGTCGTCCCACGCCAGACAGCCCTCCAAAACGGCATCTCCCTGCTTGTACTCGACCAGTTTCGTCTGCACCGCGGCATTGGCCATACCGATCTCCATCAAGACGGCCGCTCCCAGAACGAGAATTCTCATGGTAGTCTCCCGTACTGACTTGCGCGGCTAATTGTACGCATTTTGTGTGGGAACGACCACCATAAAAGCCCGAACGTTTTTTGACATCGGGGCAAAACTGACCTAGGTTTTAGTTGCCGGAGTGTTCGACTTTGCCTGACCGCCGACCGATTCACGGGCGGCTGCGAAGGCTGGTTGGCCCGCCGTGCGACGACGCGAGCAGGGGTATCCGCAGGATGACCTCTGGGGCGAAGACTTATCTTAGTTCTCTTGTCTTGAGTGCCTTTTCCGAGTGAGGCACTGCCAAGGAGCAAATCCATGAGCGCCCGTTCTCTGCGCGCTATGCGTCGTCGTCGTTCATCTTCCCGCAAACCTTCCCGCTCTCGCAACCGCATCCTTCGCAGCGAACCGCTCGAGCCGCGGATGCTACTTAGCGGACAAGCCGTTTTGGGGACGCTCGCCTGGCAAGCCGCGCCGGCGGCGTTCGCCATGGTGGGGGGGGCCCTGCCGATCAGCACGAACACGGCCCCCACCGTGGCGCAGGCGATCTGCGTCAACAACAATGCGGCCATCGTCGGCAACACCGCCTCGCTCTCGGTCTTAGGAAAGGATGACGGCGGCGAAGCGAAACTCACGTATGCCTGGTCGATCACGGCCGGGCCCGCGGGCGGCACGGCGAGCTTCAGCCTCAACAAGTCCAACACGGCGAAGAACACCACGGCCACGTTCACCAAGGCCGGCACCTACCAGGTATGCGTTACGATCACCGACGCCAGCGGCCTTTTCACGACCAGCGTCAAATCCGCCATCGTGTCGTCCACCCTGGCGAGCATTCGCGTAACCACGGGCACCGGCCTAGTCGTCAGTTCGGCCGCGGCGTTGACGGTGGCGGGGACCAGCCAGGCCTTGGCCGCCCAGGGGCTGGACCAGTTCGGCAACGCTCTGGCCGCCCAGCCAAACTTCACCTGGTCCCTCACCACCACGCCGGCGGGCACGCCACAGCCAAGTCTTGCGGCCAAGGCCGCCGCAGCCACGGTCACATTCGCCGCGATCGGAACTTATGGACTGAAGGTGCAGGCCGCGGGAGCCCCGCCGGTCGTGACCAACGTGTCGATGAACGTCACCCCAACGCTGAGCGGCATCCGCAATGCCTCGACCGCCACCGTCTACGTGTCGGGGACGACGCTACAACCGGTGATTCCGACGTTCGTCGATCAATTCGGCAACGCGATGGCCACTCCCAGCCTGACATGGTCGACGACGTCGGCCCCGCAGGGCGTGGCGGCGCCCACGTTCACGACCAGCGGCGGCGTGACCACGGTCGCGTTCCACGCGGCCGGCAACTACTCGCTAATCGCCCGCGTTGCCAATGCTTCGAACTTTTCGTTTGCGACCAGCGTGGTCGTGAATCAGACGTTCACGAATATCGGCATTAGCGCGGCGAACGGCCAGGCCCTTGGTTCGGGCTCAACCCTGGTCGCGTCGGGCGCAAACCAGGCGTTGGTCGCCCAAGCTCTGGACCAGTTCGGCAATGCCTTATCCACGCAGCCCGCTTTTCGCTGGTCGATTACCACGGTTCCCAGCGGCGTGGCGGCGCCAACGTTGGTTGCCAACGGTGCTAGCGCCACGGTCACGTTCGGCAACTTTGGGACCTATGGACTGACCGTCACGGCCCAGGCCGCGGGAGGTGTTTCAGTCACTCGCAACGTGTCGATAACATCGGCACAGGTGCCAAGTGGCATCCGGAATCTATCGACGGCTCCCGTGAATATCTGGGGCACGAGCGTGCAACTTGCCCTTCCGACGTTCGTCGACCAATTCGGCAACGTCATGAGTGTGGCGCCCGCCCTGACGTGGTCCACGACGTCGGCTCCCGCCAATGTGTCGGCACCGGTATTCGCGACCCAAGGGGGCGTCACGACGGCCACCTTCGCGATGGCCGGCTCCTATACCCTGAACGCCCGCGTTACCAGCGTTTCGACCCTTTCGTTCGCCACCACGGTAATTGTCAACCAGACGCTGACGAGCATTGTCGTTTCGCCCAGCACGGCCAGCGTCCTCCAGGGAGCCACCCAACAATTCACTCCCCAGGCCTTGGATCAGTTCCGCCAGACTATGGCGAATCAGCAGATCTTTACATGGAGCGCCAGCGCCGGAACGATTAGCACTTCGGGGCTGTTCACGGCTCCCAGCAGCGGCGCGAATTGCACGGTAACCGTCAAGAGCGGCACGGTGTCGGGCGTGGCGACGGTTGCCATCCTGGCCAATTCGGGAAATCTGCAAAATCCGGCTTTGGCAACGCTCGTCACTAGCCTGGACGCCGACGGCTCGATCAGCCGAAACGATATGATCCAGATCCTCCGCAGCGTCAGCGCCGCCGGACCGGTTAGCGCCACGGAGTTCAGCGATTTGAAGAAGATTCTGACCGAGTCTTCCGCGCTGAACATGCCCGGCTACGTGCAAGTGCTGGCTGCCGACGTCATCAACGGCAACGCGGCCAACGCCACGTATCAAGGGCAGACGCTGGGCAACCTGGTCGCCGGCAGCTCTGCCACTCAACTTAACGATCTCATCGGCAAGTGGTTCTTGGGCACCGATCATCCGACGCTCTGCAGCACCTCGCTGGTGTACCGCACGGTCGCCGGCTCGCTGTTCCCGCAAACGCCGTCGCACCTGGACGAAGTCCAAGGCGAACTGGGCGATTGCTATTTCATCTCGGCCCTGGGCACGCTGGCCGACAGCAACCCGGCCGCCGTCGAGAACATGTTCATCAACAACGGCGATGGCACGTACACCGTCCGCTTCTATACGGGCACGTATGGCATCGGCGGCTACTACAGCGACGGCGGCATTAGCGCTGGCTTCACGAACAGCCAAGTAACCGCCGATTACGTAACCGTCGACAGCATGTTGCCGACCAGCAGCAGCGGTATCCTGGCCTACGCCGACTACGGCGCCAGTTGCACCAATTCGGCCAACTCGCTCTGGATTCCCTTGGCCGAGAAGGCTTATGCCCAGTGGAACCAGACCGGCAATGCGGGGCGTGACGGCACCAACAATTTTTCCGCGATCGAGGGCGGCTGGATGGCCACGGTCGACGCCCAGGTGACGGGCCGCAACGGCACCGACTACATCATGACCACGACCGGCGAGCAGACGGCCATTGCCGCGCTGTCGGCCAAGAAAGCAGTGACGATCGGCACGGCGAACTTCGCGGGCGAACCGGGCCCGTACGGCTTCTACGCAAACCATGCCTACGCCATCATCGGCTACAACGCGGCGACCGACAAGTTCACCCTCTACAATCCTTGGGGAACGGATCAGCCGAGCCAGGTTACCTGGAGCCAACTCCAGTCCGTTACCACTCAGATGTGCGTGTGCGATACGAGCGGGCTGACGCCGGTCAGTTCCGTAGCGCCCCCGACGACCTCCCCCAAGACCTCCTTTGGTCTGGCAGCCGAGATCGGCGGCACGGTGACGGTCACAGGCGGCTCGCTCTCCGGCACGGCGGCGGCCAGCTTCGTGGCGAACTCCGGCAATTTCCGGACGCCGGCCCTGGCGGCGCTCGTGCAGAGCCTGGATGCCGACGGCTCGATCAGCCGAAACGATATGATCAAGATTCTCCGTAGCGTGAGCGCCGCCGGCACGGTCACTGGCGCGGAGCTTTCCGACCTGAAGGAACTCGTCTCCCTGTCCACGGCGTACGGCATGCCCGACTACGTGCAAGTGCTGGCCAGCGACGTCGTCAATGGCAACCCGGCCAACGCCACGTACCAAGGTCAGAAGCTGGGCAATCTGGCCGCCGGCAGCTCTGCCACGCAACTCAACAATCTGATCGGCAAGTGGTTCTTGGGCACCGATCACCCGGCTCTCTCCAATCTCTCCGATGAACCGCTGGACTACCGCAAGGTCGCCGGCTCGCTGTTCCCGCGGACGCCGTCGCACCTGGACGAAGTCCAAGGCGAACCGAGCGATTGCTATCTCATCGCGGCCTTGGGCACGCTGGCCGACAGCAACCCGTTGGCCGTCGAGAACATGTTCATCGACAACGGCGACGGCACGTACACCGTCCGCTTCTATACGGGCACGTACGGGGACGCCGGCTACTACAGCGATGGCGGCGTTAGCGCCGGTTTCACCGACACGAACGTTACCGCCGATTACGTGACCGTCGACAGCATGTTGCCCACCTACAGCAATGGCGTGCTGGCCTGCGCCGGCTACGGCGCCAGTTACGACAACTTGGCCAATTCCCTGTGGATCCCCCTGGCCGAGAAGGCCTACGCCCAGTGGAACCAGACCGGCAAGGCGGGGCGTGACGGCGCCAACGCCTATACGTCCCTCAAAGGCGGTTGGATGGCCGCGGTCGACGCCCAGGTGCTCGGCCACAACGCCATCGACTACAGGAGCTTGGCCACGACGCCCGAGCAGATAGCCATCGACGCGCTGGCGGCCAAGAAAGCGGTGACGATCAACACGTTGGACTCCTTGCCCGACCCGGGCCCGTACGGCCTCTCCGGAAAGCATGCGTACGCCATCATCGGCTACGACGCGGCGACCGATAAGTTCACCCTCTACAATCCTTGGGGAAAGAATCATCCGAGCCAGGTTACCTGGAGCCAGCTCGAGGCCACCTGCGGCTGGATGTGCGTGTGCGATGCGAGCGGTTTCGCGCCGATTGGCGGCGCCGCCTTCCCGAGGACCTCGTTAAGTCGCACCTCGGACATCGCCGGCCTGTTCTCTTCCGAGTCGGCCGGCGAAGCAGCGGCGCAAACCGACGCTGCGGCCAAGCCTTCGGCCGCGACCAACGCCTCGCACAAGGCGTTTGCGACGCTCGACTATCACGCCGTGGTACAGCGGCAACGGCACCACATCGCCAGTCCGGCAGATCGCGCCAGCCGGGCATCGTTGGTCGACGCCACGCTGCTGGCCGACGATCTGTGGTTGCCAGACGAGGCGCTGGCGGCGCTCGTGTAGAAACTACCCGATCCGCTCCTTGCAACGTTGGGGTGGCAGTTGCACTGCCACCCCGGTCTTCTGCCGCGTTTTGGGGCGGCAGTACAACTGCCACCCCAACGAAGCTCCTCTAGGAACTACCCAATCCGCTCCTTGCCCACCAACGGCCGCAACACCTCGGGCACCACGATGGTGCCGTCGGCCTGCTGGTAGTTTTCCATGATGGCGATCAGGGCGCGGCTGACGGCGATGGCCGTGCCGTTGAGCGTGTGCAGGAAGCGGGTGCCTTTTTCGCCCTTCTGTTTGTAGCGGATATTGAGCCGCCGGGCCTGAAAATCGGTGCAATTGCTGGTGCTCGTGACCTCGCCGAACTCGCCCCGGCCGGGCATCCACGCCTCCAGATCGAACTTGCGATAGGCCGGACCGCCCAGATCGCCCGTGGCCGTGTCGACCACGCGATAGGGCACGCCCAGCCCGTCGAACAAGCGGCATTCCAAGTCGCGGAGCTGATCGAGCATGGCTTCGCTCTGCTCGGGCAGAGTAAAGGCGAACATCTCGATCTTGGTGAACTGGTGAACGCGGAACAGTCCGCGGGTGGCCCGGCCATGAGCGCCGGCCTCGGTGCGGAAACAGTGGCTGATGCCGCACAGTTTGATGGGCAGCCGCTCGGCGTCGATCGTTTGCCCGGCCAGCATCCCGCCCAGCGGGATTTCGGCCGTGGCCACGAGGCTCAGGTCGGAGTTCTCGATGCTGTAGATTTGCGTTTCCGGCCCGCGAGGAATGTAGCCGGTGCCGGCCAGCACGTCGTTCCGGGCGAGGTCCGGCGTCGTAAGGGGCGTAAAACCCTCGCCCATCAGGACGTCGACCGCATAGCGCTGCAACGCCAGCTCCAAGAGCACGGCCTCATTCTTCAGAAAATAAAAGCCGTGCCCCGCCACGTTGGCACCCGCCTCGAAATCCACCAGTTCGAGCTTTTCGGCCAGTTGCACGTGATCGAGCGGTTGGAAATCGAAGCTGGGCAGCGGCGTCTTGCCGCGGAATCGCTCCAGGTTGGACTTGTCGTCCACGCCGATGGGGGCATCGGGATGCGAGAGGTTGGGAATCCGGCGGTGGATCGAATCCAACTCGGCGGCGATGGCGTCCAGCTCCGTTTGCAACGATTGCGTCTTTTCGCGGAACTGCCGGCCTTGCTCTTTCCGTGCTTCCCGTTCGGCGGGGTCTTTGGCCTTGCCGATCGATTTGGAGATCTCGTTCGCCTGGCGATTGAGCCCCTCGACTTCGATCTGCTTGGCCTTGCGCTCGGCTTCGAGTTGCACGAAGCGGTGTATGTCCACGTTGACGCCGCGGTTCGCGCAATTCTGCTTGACCAGTTCGGCGTTTTCAAAAATGAATCGGCGATCGAGCATGGGGGGGAGAGGGGTCAGGGGTCAGGAGTCGGGGTTGAGACGTTCCGCCGCTTGCGGCTTCGCACGTCCTACTTTTTGTTCATCATTCGCTCTTCACACTCTGCTGAGCTCTTCCCACAGCCGGGCGCTGGCGCGGATGCCGCGATGGAAATCGGCCAGGGCGAACTTCTCGTTGGGGCTGTGGGTGTTGTCGTCGTCTTGTCCCCAACCGAGCAGCAGCGCATCGACGCCAAGCCGCTCGTGGAAGGCGGTCACGATGGGAATCGAGCCGCCTTCGCGGGTGAAGACGGGCCGGCGGCCGAAGGCGTGCTGAATCGCGCGGGCCGCCGCTTCGATGTAGGGGCTGTCGAGCGGCATCAGCACGCCCGGCGCACCGTGATGCTCGATTAGCTCGACTTCCACGCCCGGGGGAGTAAGCTCGGCGAGCCGCCACTTCAGACCGGCGGTGATCTTGGCCGGGTCCTGGTTGGGCACCAGCCGGAAGCTGAACTTGGCTCCGGCCAGGGCGGGCAGCACGGTTTTGGCCCCTTCGCCCTGGTAGCCGCCCCACAGGCCGGAGACATCGAACGTGGGCCGGACCCAGCGGCGTTCGAGCGTGGTAAAGCCCTCTTCGCCGGTGCCGGCGACGACGCCGATGTGCTCGAAATATTGCTTCTCGTTGAAGGGGAGCGCGGCCATTTCGCGGCGCTCCTGGTCGGTCATCGGAAGGACGTCATCGTAGAAGCCGGGGATCGTGACCCGTCCCTGCCGATCCATCAGCCCGGCGAGAATCCACGCCAGGGCGTTGGCCGGATTGGTCACCGAGCCGCCAAACGAGCCGGAATGCAGGTCGCGGTTCGGGCCGGTCACGTGAAGCTCGTAGTAGGCGATGCCGCGCAGCCCGTAGTTGATGGCCGGCATGCCGGGTGCGAATTGGCCGCCGTCGCTGATGACCACGCAGTCGCAGGCCAGCCGGTCGCCGTGCTCTGCCAGATACCGCTCCAGGCTCTCGCTGCCAATCTCTTCCTCGCCCTCGATGATGAACTTCAAGTTCAGCGGCAGCCGCCCCTCGACGGTGATCCAGGCCTCGGCGCTCTTCAGATGGGTAAACATCTGACCTTTGTCGTCGGTGGCGCCGCGGGCGTAAAGATTGCCGTCGCGGCGGGTCGGCTCGAAGGGGGGGCTAAGCCACTTTTCCAGCGGTTCCGGCGGCTGAACGTCATAGTGGCCGTAGACCAGCGCCGTCGGGGCGCCCGGCACGGCCGGCGACTCGGCATACACCAGGGGATGCCCGGCCGTGGGAATCACTTCGGCCATGAACCCCAAGTGGCGAAATTGGTCGGCCACCCAGTCGGCCGCTTGCTGCATGTCACCGCGACGAGCCGGATCGGCACTGACGCTGGGAATTCGCAGCAGTTCGCACAGTTCGTTCTCGAACCGGGCGGCATGAGTCTCCAAATATTGATCGATAGCGGACATGAAAGCGCTTTCTGGTGCAGTGTTGGTACGCCTGAATCGTGGACCCCTGCTGCCTTGGTTGGCCCGGCGAAACAGCCTAATATAATTATTATTAGGCATTTCGACTATTGGGCCCCCCTCTGCTAGGAAGCCAGAACCATGTCCGACCAAGCCGCCATTGCCGAACCGCTGCCGCAGACGGTCCCCGAACGCCATACGCACGCCGAGCAGAAGCCGAAACGGCAACCGCCATATCATGTCATCCTCTGGAATGACGACGACCATAGCTACGAATATGTCATCAGGATGCTGATGGACCTGTTTGGACACCCTCCAGAAAAGGGGTTTTTGCTGGCCAAGGAGGTCGACACCCAGGGGCGGGTCATTGTGTTGACGACCGCGCGGGAGCATGCCGAGCTGAAACGCGACCAGATCCATGCCTACGGGAAAGATAGCCTGATTGCGGGGTGCAAAGGCTCGATGAAGGCCAGTATCGAACCGGCGGTAGCTTAGATGGATGGCCAAGAAAAGTCAGTGTAAGTAGGGAAAAGGGGGAAGCATGAAAGGAGAGACTGACGCCTTTCACGTTCGGGTTACCCGTCTTTGACCTTCTTCCCATTTTCCACTTTTCTTTTTCTTTTTTCCCTGTTACACAACCGTCATTCGATCGCGGCTGTCGCCGCCGTAGCGAACCGCTCTGGCACCTGATTTAGGGTTTTGCTACACTCCCGCCGCTTTCTTTTCACCGATAGTTCTCCGGGGCCATTCCGGCCGTCAGCGGAATTGCCTCTCTCATTATTCTCAGAGGATTTCACGATGCGCGGAAAATGGACGTTCCGGCGGGGGATCGTCGTCGGCATCTTGTGTGGGACGGCCTGCACAATTCAGGCGGCGCCCCCCTGGACCGATTTGATCTCGCTGAAGAGCGTCGACGCCGACCCGAGTAAAACCTATCCGCTGACCGAGAGCAACGGGCCGTGGACGGTCATGGCTTGCAGTTTTTCGGGTGACGGGGCGGACAAGCAGGCTCAGGAACTGGTCATTGAACTGCGGAAAAAATACAAGCTCGTGGCGTACACCTATCAGGGCCACTTCGACCCGGGCGAGGCCCAGGGACGCGGCATCGACGAGTTCGGCAGGCAGCGGAAGTGGAAATACATGAAGTACAAGGACAGCAAAGACAAGGAAAAGGCCCGCCATCCCGAGCTCACGGAAGTGGCGGTCCTGGTCGGCGATTATCCGTCGGCCGATGACGCCGACGCCCAAAAAACGCTGCAAAAGATCCGCTATGCCACGCCCGAATGCCTGGAAATCAAGGACGGTCGCCCCACCCACCAGACCCTCACCGGCTGGCGCATGATTCAGCAGCAGGTCGCCGAGGCCATGGGTACCGAAAAGAAGAAAAAAGGTCCGATGGGCCACGCCTTCCTCACCACGAACCCCTTGCTGCCGGCCGACTACTTCGTCCCGAAGAATGCCATCGACCCTCTCGTCTTGCAGATGAACAGAAACGCGGAATTCAGTCTCTTGGATTGTCCGGGCAAGTACACCGTGCAAGTCGCCACGTTCAAGGGCCAGGTCATCATCAAGCAGGACGAGATCAAAGAGATTGAGAACGGAAGCCGGGAAATGAAAAGCGAGCTGGCCGAGGCCGGCGACAAGGCTAACCGTCTGGCCAAAGCCCTGCGAATGAAGGGCTACGAGGCCTACGAGTTCCACGATCGTTATGCCAGCATTGTAACCGTGGGGAGCTTCAATTCGGTGGGTACCCCGCGCGAGGACGGAAAGATTGAGATCAATCCGGAGGTGCACAAGATCATGAAGACGTTTGGGGCCCAGTCGGTCACCTTGCCCGGCCAAGCGACGCCGGTGACTCCGCTGAAGACGCTGGTCGGCATCCCCTTCGACATTCAGCCGATCCCGGTGCAAGTCCCCAAGCAGTCGATTAGCGCGGCGCTGCGAAGCCCGAACGCGGAATAGATTCGGGAATGTGGCCGGGCGTAGCGGCATTGCAACACGGTGGGCGAGCCCGCCCGCTACACGTTCTGCCGTGCTGCGGGTACAATGCGTTGTGTCGCCCGATCCATCCTGACCCCTGTTTTCTCATGCTCGTTCTCGGCACCGCCAATCGTCACAAGGGAATCGAACTGGCGGACCTGCTCCGACCGGCGGGTGTCGAGCTGCGAACGTTGGCCGACTTTCCCGACGCTGGCGAAGTGGTTGAAGACGGCGACACCTTTGCGGCCAACGCGCGATTGAAGGCCGCCGGCTATGCGCGGCGCCTGGGCCGCTGGGTGCTGGCCGACGACAGCGGTATCGCCGTCGACGCCCTCGGGGGCCAGCCGGGCGTCCACTCCGCCCGATATTCCGGCCCCCAGGCCACCGACGAGTCGAACAATCGTCTGCTCCTGGAACAGTTGGAGCGAGTCCCCCGGGAGCAGCGCACGGCACAATTCGTCTGCCACATCGCCGTCGCCGATCCGGCCGGCACGATCCGAGCGGAAAGCGAGGCCGCCTGTCACGGGCGAATCCTCTTCGCCCCCCGCGGCCGCGAGGGTTTCGGCTACGATCCCCTGTTCGAGATCGTCGAGTACCACCGCTCGTTTGGCGAGTTGGGGTTGCGGGTCAAGGCCTATCTGAGCCATCGTGCCCGCGCGGCCGCGCGGGTGATTTCCGACCTGATTCGGCTGGCCGATTCGGGCGCGCTGGATTGAGCGAAACGATAGTCCCCTCTCCCTCTGGGAGAGGGTTCGGGTGAGGGCAGCGGCTCGGAAAGCTTCGGTCTATCGCTGCCGATAGCGCACCAGCAGACTGGCCCCGCGCTGGGGAATCATGAGCGGCAGGTCGGTGCTCAGCACGTGACCACTCATGATCTTGCTGGTCTTCTGCCGCTGTTCGTCGATGAAGTCAACCTCGTAGTTTGCCTCCGGCCGCAGCCCGCCTAGCGGCACGCTGATGCCCAGCACGTTGCACTTGGCGCGGCGAAACGCCAACACCAATCCCGCACCAAGATCGGCCCGGTGTACCTGATAGGCGGCAAACTGGTCGGGCTCCGGCGAGCAGCCGCTGAGCGGATAATAGTCGCCGTAGAAGTACTTCTGGTTTTCTTTCACCTCGGTCACCGCCCGGCGGGCGGTGTCGGGTGAATAGCCCTTGTCGAGGAAGCCGAACTGCACGATCGCTCCCGCGCCGGAGGTGCTACGCATTTCGTAGGCGTCGGGCGTCCAGGCGCAAATCTCGTTCAGCGGCAGATAGTAGTTCATGCCCATCGCCTGGGTCTGATGCCAATCGCCGTGGGCCATCAGGCAGCCCGTGTCGCTCCGCCACAACGGCAGCGACCGCTGGATAGTTTCCAGGTCGATGCGCCGCCCGCCGCTGGCGCAATTGTCAATCAGCAATCCGGGGTACCGGGCGAGCATCTCGTCCCACATGGCATAATGCCCTTCGACATAGCGGATCTCGGTCATGCCTTGACGGTCGGGCGGATCGTTTTGCCGCCAAAACGGCAGCGGATCGATGTTGAAATCGTTGCGATACCAATCCATGCCGTATTCGCCGATCCGCTTCACCAGCAGATCGGTCAGCCAACGCCGAGCGGCGGGATCGCCCAGCTTGAAGAGTCCGCCGCCGGAACCGCCGAAAACGAACTCGGGATGCTCTTTGGCGATCTGCGTGCCGGGGGCGACCCGCTCCGGCTCGAACCAGACCATGAATTTGAGTCCCAGTGCGTGACAGGCGTCGCTGACCGGCTTCAAGCCATTGGGAAACTCTTTGGGCTTGCAGAACCAGTTGCCCGCCCCGTCGGGAAAATTGCCCTGGAACCAGGCCGCATCGAGCCAGAGGAAATCGCAGCCGCATTGGTGAGCCATCTCGGCCGCCTGCCGCTGGCCGGCCTCACTGGGCCACGTCGGATGGGCGTTGTAGCGGTCGAAGCCTTGCCAAAACACGGGCACGGCCACCGGCCGCGATTGCTGTTTGGGCAGGTAATGGAACAGCATCAGGCGGCGGAAGCGATTGTGCGCTGCCAGTCGGTCGCCCTGCCAAGACATGAGCAAAATCCGCGGGCTGCGGATCGATTCGCCGGGGTGAAGCACCAGGTGGCTATGCTCCATGCCGGCGCGAAGCCGAATGGAACCCGCCGCGTCGCGCTCGAACGATGCGGCCCATTGACCGGTCCAGCCGATGGCGGTAAACAGGCCGCCGTGCCCCGGAGATTCGAAGTTGAAGAAGGGGAACGTGCCGTTGGACGACCGGCCGCCCACGGGCGCCAAATGGATGCTGCCGCCGGCCGGCAGCGGGCTCTCTTGCGGCAGAAACGATTGGGCGCTGTAATCGTCGCCCCGCAAGTGGTGTAGCACCGCCGGCTCGTTGGCCGGCGTTTTCATGTGCCAATCGAGAGCCTGGATGTTTTCGAGGATCGGCGTGTCCTTCGTGCCGGTGTTCTCGAAGTGCAACACCCAGTCGGCCGCCGGATATCGCTTATAGATCACTACGTCGCCCGCCACGCGCAGGCCGGTTTGCGGATCGGTCCAGGTGACGTGATGCCGCGTCTCGGCGGGCAGGTCTTTTTGCTCAGCCGAGTGCTGCCAGTCCCCGAGAAATTGGTCCGACGGCTTGCCGCCATACGTGAACGAGAAAGGAGGCTGCTCTTGCCCCTTCCACCCGAACGCGCTGCCCACACGCTCGGCCATCGCGGCCATTTCGCCCGGTGCAGCCATAAGCGCGTCCTGGGGGGCATCGGCCGGGACGTCGGCAACGTCCAAGGCGAAGACGAAATTTTGCAGCGACCACAGCGCAACGACTAACAGCCATCTCGTCGGATGCATCATAGCCAGAATCCTCCGATGTCCAGGGGTTTGGGTCTCCAGGTTAACAGCCGGTCCGAGCAAAGTCAATTTGGGGATTCCTGGTAGACGCCATAGCGGATTATGGCGATTGGCAACCCGACATGACAATAGCCGGCGGCTAAAGAGCTTCTCGATTCGCGTTCCAACGAAGATGAGCGGTGCGTTTCACGCCCCGCGTCTTCAACGCCGCCCTAAACGCCCCCTCCATTGCAAGGGGGGCGTCGGGCTGAGAGAGTCAGCCGCAGGGGTCGCAAGGCAGAGTCGCCGGCACGCTGATTTGCTGCGGGACGCAGCGGAGGACAGAAACCGGAACTTGGATCTCCTCGTGATAGGGCACCAAGATCGTGTACGGCACCCGTTGCGCGACGGGAACGCTTCGCGTTTCCGTAACGTGGCGCGTGCGCACTCTTTGTTCCGGCACGTCGACCACGTATTGTTCCTCGTGACTCACCTTCTCCGGCCGGAATTCATAGAACGACACGGTCTCCAGCCGCGAGCTCGGCTGCAAATGCGCGACGGGATACTGAGTGGTTTCCCGCTCGGAAACCGGCCTCATGCACGTCACATTGACCTTTCGTTGCACCACGACGGGGCAGGCATCACACGCCGGCTGACAGCACGCGTTGCCCGGGCCGGCGACCGCCGGGGGAGTGGCTGGTGCCGCTCTCGGGGACGGAGACGGCGCATTTTGATCGCCCGGCGCTGCCGGAGGCGGAGGCAGGGTCTCGACGACCGCCGTAGATTCCCGCTGATAACCGGCCGTATGGAACACCGCCGGGCCCGTGCTCGCGACGCGATCGACGACTTCGCAAACGGTTCGCTCCTCCTGAAACGGCACCATCCGGCAGACCGTGTGACTGGCTTCGCGGGCCTCGATCTGCGGCGTCATGGTTGTCTTCCGCAGCTCGATGTCCCGATAGACCGGATGGTTGATCGTCTCGACCACCGTGCGCGTTCGCGTCTCCGGCACCATCACCGTGTACGCTTCCTCGATGGTCTTGATGAACGGCACGTCGCGATAGACAACGATGGATCGCTCGCGGGTTTCGCGGCGATAGTGAGTGATGGTCTGGGGACAGTACTCGGTGACCCATTGCGGTGCCAACACGGTGCATTGAACCACCGGCGGGGCGCACACGGATTCCGCGACCGGCAGGCACGGCTCGGCGCAGGGATAGCAACATTGACCGTCCAACGGGCTCTGCGGTGCCGCCGTGAGCGCCAGCAGGCCGAGTAACAGGCAACCAAGAGATGTGAAGCGGCTCATCGCTGCACCTCCCTTCGGCTGGCGGTTGCGGAGAGCGGGGGCTGGCCGGCGGCGCCCCGGGCGCCGTTTCTGACGACAACGCCCGTGCCGTCCCGGCGCGGGACGCTTGTGGTCATGGAACGCTCACTCCGCACGATTTCGACGCCTTCGCGGGCCAGCAGGCTTCGCGGGACCACGTCCAAGGGATCGAGAACGGCAGCGATGGCCAACTGTGCGTACGCCAACTCCGTCTGGCCGAGAATCAGATACTCGTAACCGATCAAAAAGCGGGCGTCGGCCGAGGAGGGATGCTGCCGCACGTACTCTTCGAGCGCGTGAAACTGCTTGTTGAAGGGAGACCGCTGGTAGTCGTAATAGCCGTAGAGCGTCGTCCACTCGATCAACGGTCCCGTGCTCACCGCCGCCCGGGCCTCATCGGCCGCTCCGCGATACGTGCCTTGGGCAAAGAGCGTTTGTGCCATGATCGCGTGCAGGCGGGACTGAGGCATGATCCGCTCGGCCCGCTGCGCCCATTGGTAGGCGGCCTGGTAGTTCCCCCGCAGAAACTCGTCGCGGGCGACGGCGAATTGCATGTCGGACTGCACCGCGGGACGAAAAGGCCTGGGCTCCATGTTGGCTAGCTCCGGTACTCCGACCGCACCAGGCGAAACGCCCGACGGAACGACGACCGTTTCACCGACTTGCGCGAAGCCGCTATTGCCGAACAGTTGGATCTCTTCCCGCAGCCGGCCGAGCGCCTGCGGATCGAGGGCCAGGAAGCGAGCGTAATCGACCTGCGCCTGCACGCCATCTCCCAGGCGGAGCAACGTGAGCGCTCGCTGCCGATAGGTTTCGGCATACTGGGGAGCCAACCGCAGCGACTCGTTATACAACTCCATCGCCTTTTGCAGGTTCCCGCCGGCCACCAGCGCTCCGGCACGGCGGTTTAAATCGGCCACCCGCGCGGCATCCTCGGCGTGGGTGGCCGGATAGGTCTGCGGGACGCGGACCGGCGGCGTGGGAAGCGTGGGGTGAATCCATGCCGAGCCCTGCTTCGGTATGGCGGAGCCCGGCGAGTAGGACTCCGCGGGCTCCTCTTGTGTCGCCGAAGACGCAGGGGCCGGCGGCGACGGTATCGGTTCGTGCTCGGCACCCGTCAGCGCAGCGGTTGGCGGCGCCGGCATCGGCGTTTGTGGCGGTTCGGCTCCCGTCGTCGCGGAGACCAACGATAAAGCAAACAGCAGCAGATACGTGATGCGGTCCATATACGCCCCTTCCTGCTCGGTAGTGTGACTAGCGGCCGAACTCCCCGCCGACGCCGCGTGGACGCGGCGGCTAAACATGGCTTCGTTCACGCAATTGTATTCAGGGCGATCATCACAGACCCCATTCCACGGAGGGGCGAGCGACGTTTCCCGCGGCCTCTCCCCTGTTCTCTCACCCCTGTTCCCGGTACCCTGGAATCTATGCCTTCCGCGAACGAGATCCTTGGTCCGGGCGGGCGAATTGCCGCCCGGCTGCCCCGGTACGAACACCGCCGTCAACAACTCGACATGGCCCAGGCCGTGGAACGGGCAATTCGCGGGCCGCATCATCTGGTGGTTGAGGCGGGGACCGGTGTCGGTAAGAGCTTTGCCTATCTCGTGCCGGCCATCCTGGCCACCGTCGGCCAGCCGGGCTCCGACGAAATGCCGGCCCGGGTGGTCGTTTCCACGCATACCATCAGCCTGCAAGAGCAGTTGATCGAGAAGGACTTGCCGCTCTTGCGGAGCGTAATGCCGCAGGAGTTTTCCGCCGTATTGGTCAAGGGCCGCGGCAATTATCTCAGCCTGCGGCGCTTGCAGAACGCCCTGAGCCGCGCCGCCGGACTGTTTCACGATCCGGAGGAGTTCGACCAATTGCGGCACCTCGCTGCGTGGTCGAAGGAGACCGGCGACGGATCGCTTTCGGACCTGGATTTTCGCCCGCTGCCGACCGTGTGGGACGAGGTCGTGAGCGATCACGGCAACTGCATGGGCCGCCAGTGCCCGATGTACGGCCAGTGTTTTTATTACAAGGCCCGGCGGCGGATGCAAAACGCCCAGATTCTGGTCGTCAACCACGCCCTGTTCTTTACCGACCTGGCGCTGAGGCGGGAAAACGTCAGCCTTTTGCCGAAATTCGGCGTGGTCATTTTCGACGAGGCCCACACGATGGACGCCGTGGCTGGCGACCATCTGGGCCTCCGCATCACCAACGGACAGGTCGAGTACACCCTGCGAAAATTGTACAACGATCGCACCAATCGCGGGCTGCTGGTGCACCATAAGCTGCCGGCGGCCCAAAAAGAGGTCTGGGAGTGTCGCGATCGGGCGGCCGACTTCTTCGAAAGCGTGGCCGGCTGGTTGGCCAAGCAGCCACAGGGCAACGGCCGTGTCCGCCGGCCGGACATCGTGGCCAATCCGCTGGGCGAACGTCTGCGAAAACTGGTGGCCACGCTGCGGCACGAAGCGCGGCAGATCGACGTGGCCGAACAGCGTCAGGACTTCACGGCCGCCGCCGGCCGGTTGGAGGGCATCGCCCAGGGCATCGACGACTGGCTCGGACAAAAAGCGGCCGACTCCGTCTACTGGGTCGAGCGGGGTTTCAGCCGCAGCCACTTGCGCGTTACCATGGCCGCGGCGCCGATCGACGTGGGCCCCATCCTCCGCGAGCACCTCTTCAGCCAGGTGCCGACGGTGGTGATGACCAGCGCCACGCTGGCCACCGGGGGCAAGAACCCGTCGTTCGAGTTCTTCCAGTCGCGCGTTGGGCTCCTGCAAGCGGAGACGGTTTGCCTGGGCAGCCCGTTCGACTACCAGCGCCAGGCCCAGATTGTGCTTTTGGACGGCATGCCCGATCCGACCGCCGATGCAACTGCCTATGAGCGGAAGACGATCGACATGATCCGCCGTTACGTGGCGCGGAGCGACGGCCGGGCGTTCGTGCTGTTTACCAGTTACGAAATGATGAAACGAGCGACGGCCGCCTTGACCGGCTGGCTGGCCGAGCAGAAGCTGATGCTCTACAGCCAGGCGGAAGGGATGCCGCGGAGCCGGATGCTCGAATTGTTCAAGGCCAACCCGCGGTCGGTGCTGTTCGGCGTCGATAGTTTTTGGCAAGGCGTGGACGTGCCCGGCGACGCTTTGCAGAACGTGGTGATTACGCGGCTGCCGTTCAGCGTGCCCGATCGGCCGCTGCTGGAAGCCCGCCTGGAGGCCATCCGCCAGGCCGGCGGCAATCCCTTCCGCGACTATCAGTTGCCCGAGGCGATTTTGAAGCTCAAGCAAGGTTTTGGCCGGCTCATACGCACGAAGCAGGACACGGGCATGGTAGTGATTCTCGATCCGCGGGTGCAAACAAAGCCCTACGGGAAGCGATTTCTCGCCTCGTTGCCCGATTGCCGGCGGGTGGTCGAGAGGGCTTGAGAGCCGCCGCACAGTTGAAATGGAAGCATGTGTAGCGGGCGGAAGTTCGCCTTGATTGACAACCAGCGGTCATTCTGATAGGTTTCGACCAAATCAAGGGTCGTGAACACTCCTGTCCTGGAACCGATCAAACCTGCGATGGATGCCGGAAAAACGCTGCGATTGTTGCTGGGCGGTGAGAACCTGGTAATGGCCCCCGGGGCGCCCGACGCCCTGACGGCGCGGCTGGTGGAAAAAGCCGGCTTCCCCGCCATTTACATGACCGGCTTCGGCGCCACGGCTAGCCTCATCGGCTGTCCAGACGTGGGGCTCTTGAGCCAGACGGAAATGACCCGGCACGCCGCCAACATGGTCCGCGCCGTGACCGTGCCCGTGATCGCCGACGCCGACACGGGTTATGGCGGACCGGCGAATATCGAGCGGACGGTGCGGGAATATCAGCAGGCCGGGGTGGCCGCCATCCACCTGGAAGATCAGGTCGCGCCGAAGCGGTGCGGCCACATGGCCGGCATCAAGCTGGTTTCGGTCGACGAGATGGTGCGCCGGCTGGAGTGCGCCCTGGCGGCCCGGGGCGACGATGACCTGCTCGTGATCGGGCGGACCGACGCCCTGGCTGCCGCCGGCCGCGACGAAGCCATCCGCCGCGCCTGCCGCTATCGCCAGGCGGGGGTCGATATCGTGTTCGTCGACGCCATGAAGCGGCTCGACGACGCCCGGGCCGTGGCCGAGGCGGTCGAAGGGCCCTTGATGGTCAGCATCGTCGAGGGGCACGAAACCACCAAGCTCACGCCGGCCGAGTTGAAGCGGATGGGATATTGCCTGGCCCTCTATCCCCTTTCGACGCTCTTCACGGCCACGCGCGCGATTCAGAATGTCTTGGGCGCTCTGAAGCGCGATGGCACGACCGAGTCGCATGCCGGGCAAATGGCGAGCTATGCCGAGTTTTCCGACGTCGTGCGTTTGGACCATTTTCGCGGGCTTGACGACCGGTTCGGCGTCGGTTGAGGTCGGGGCCGCCTTCGCCTGGGAGGAGTGGAAAAGTGAAAGCGGTGGTAAAGACCCGGCCCGAGCCGGGAAACGTCGCGTTGATCGACGTGCCCGACCCGCAGGCTGGACCGGGGCACGTGGTGATCGAGGTGCATAATGCGGGCGTCTGCGGCACGGACATTCACATCTTCAAGAGCGAATACGTCATCAAGCCGCCGGTGATTCTCGGCCATGAACTGAGCGGCACGATCGCCGAGGTGGGGCCCGGCGTCACGCGCCTCAAGGTGGGCGACCGCGTAACGGTGAACCCTTCGGCGGGCAAGCTCTGCGGCAAGTGTCGCTACTGCCAGATCGGCGCGCCGTTCTTCTGCATCGACCGCTCGGCCGTCGGCAGCGGCATGAACGGCGGCTTTGCCAAGTATTGCTGCGTTCGCCAGGAAATCGTCGTCCCGCTGCCCGATAATATGGACTTTGAGATCGGCGCCCTTTGCGAGCCGTTTGCCTGCGCGCTGCAGGCGGTGGTCGAGTTGACCACCATCAAGCCGAGCGACGTGGTGGTGGTTTCCGGGCCTGGGCCGATCGGGCTGTTGTGCGCTATGTTGGCCAAGCGACACGGCACCCGCGTGGTTTTGCTGGGCACGTCGGAGGACGCCAGCCGCCTGGCGCTCGGCCGGAGCCTGGGAGTGGATGATGCCGTCAACGTCGAGGCCGAGGACGCCAAGAAGATCGTCGCCGACATCACCCACGGCTATGGGGCCGACGTGGTGTTCGAGTGTGCGGGCGCGCCGGCATCGGCCGCGATGTGCCTTGACCTGGTGCGAAAAATGGGCCGCTACACGCAAGTCGGCATTTTCGGCAAACCGCTCCAGATCGACCTCGACAAGGTCGTCATCAAGCAGGTGCATTTCCAGGGCTCGATGTGCCACACGTGGGAAACTTGGGAGCGCACCATGCGCTTCCTGCGGCAAGACATTATCGATTTGCGGCCGCTGATCTCCAATCGGCTGCCCTTGAGTCGTTGGGAAGACGCCTTCCAGAGCGTGATCGCCAAGAAAGAGATCAAGGTCCTACTCCATCCTGAGGAATAAGTGATGAACCTGAAGGAAAAGTTGCGCCGCGGCGATTTTTGCATCGGGCCGTTCTTGAAGGCCGCCAGCCCCGAGATCGTCGAAGTGTCGGGCCACGCGGGGCTCGACTTCGTGATCCTGGACATGGAGCACGGCCCGCTCAGCTACGAGACGATCGAGCATTTGGTGCTGGCGGCCGAGCACGTGAACATTGCGCCTATCGTGCGGGTCGAGGCGATCACCGAATCGGCCATCATGCGGCCGCTGGACAAGGGAGCGGCCGGCATCCTGGTGCCCCACGTCGACTCGGGGGCGATGGCCCGCGACGTCGTGCGTTTCTCGCATTTCGGACCGGTCGGCGAGCGGGGCATGGACATGTACAGCCGCGCGGCCCACTACGGCTGCTTGCCGAAAAAACAGTACATGCAGCAGTCCAACGAAGAGACGCTTTTCATCTTGCAGATCGAAGGCAGCGAGGGCCTGCGCAATCTGGGCGAAATCCTGGCCGTGCCCGAGAGCGACGTCATTTTTGTCGGCCCCTACGATCTCTCGCAGTCGTTGGGCATGCCCGGCGAGATCGACCATCCCAAAGTGGTGCAAGCCATCGAGGGCATCGTGGAGACGGTCCGCAAGAGCGGCCGCTTTGTGGGCATTTACGCCGACAACGTCGAGGCCGCCCAGAGATGGATCGCCGTCGGCGTCCAGTTCATCGCCCTCTCGGTGGACACGGCCATTTACTATCAGGGCTGCCAGAGGCTCGTTACCGCGCTGCGGCAGTAGTGTCAAAACGTGTAGCCGATTTGCCCGCCGATCACAAGCATCTGCGAGGCGGGTTGGTACGAGTCGCCGACGACGGCCGACTCGCCCCAGGTGAAGAGTTCGACGTAGGCCGTGGCCGAAAACTTCTGATAGGTGACGCCAAACTGCGCTTGGGCCGTGAAGCCGCACCGCGGATAGACCACGCTCCCACCCCGCGGATAATCGGGGTCGGTCAGGGTGGCATACTGGAAGTTCAATGGCGTGAATCCCGCACGGAGGGAACCGACGAATTGCAGTCCCGGGTCGTCCGAGGTCTTGGTTTCGAGGCCTATGTAGGGATAGAACGTCCACCAGAACTCCTGATAGCCGGAGACGAACAGGTCGGGCGTGACCGTGTCCTGGAGATCGCGAACCCAGAACCGGTTGCCGACCCCCAGGACGAATCGCAGGTTCGACCACGCCGTCGGCTCGATCAACAGATCGTACTCGCCGCGGCAGCCGAGATAGTTCGTGCCGTTCGACTGATGGAACGCTTCGCTCTGCAACAGGTTCTGATCGTCCACCCATTGTGCACTGCCGTCGTAGGCCACGGTCCCGCCGAACAACTCGAATCGGAAGCGCTCGATGCCGCTGCGATGAAGGTAGCCCACGGTCGAAATCGGACCGTACTCGTTGACGAAATCTGCGCCGCCGCTCCGCTCGTTCCAATGAAACGTTTCCAGCCGATAGTACCAGGTTGACTCGTGTGGGTTAATGAGCGGTGCCGGAACAGCCGCGACGACCGGCGGCGCGGGGGAACTGGGCGGGCCGCCCCAATTCGTCCACCCGACGTCAAAGGCGTTGGGATTGGGAGCAAGCTGTGCGGCCGGGGGCGATGGCGGGGCAGCAAGATAGGCCGGTTGTCCCATCGACGCGCCCGGTGGCGGCCAGGCCGCGGCGTAAGGATTGGGCTGCTGCGACGGTGCCATTGACGCGCCCGGCGGCGGCATGGCCGACTGCCAATCATCACCCAAAGCCAACTGACTGCTCAGGAGGAGAAGCACCGCCAAAGTCGATCGCCGTATCATCGCGTCACCTCGTAAACGAACTCGGGTTGCGGATGGTACTGTTGCCGCGGATCATCGTCAACGGCAGGTTCATCCGTGTAGCGAAGCTGGGGGAGCTGGAGAGCCGTGTCAATGGACGAACGCGCCGGGCAACCCGGCCGCTGCACGGCTGGCGGGCGAACCGCGATGGGGTATAATATGTGTTTATCGTTGTATGAGCCCACCTTCAGCTTTGACCTAACTCCCATGGCAGCATCCAGTTCTCCCCGCACGATGTTCGAAAAGATCTGGGACGACCACGTCGTCCGCAGCGAGGCGGGAAAGCAGACGATTCTTTACATCGACCTTCAACTCGTCCACGAGGTAACCAGTGCCCAGGCGTTCGAGGGGTTACGGCTGGCCGGCCGCAAGGTGCGCCGGCCCGAGCGGACCGTGGCCACCGCCGACCACAACGTCCCGACGACCGATCGCAGCCTGCCGATTCTGGACCCCATCTCAAAAAAGCAGATCGAGACGCTGCGGGACAATTGCCAACAGTTCGGCATCCGCCTGTACGATATCAGCGACGCCAACCAGGGAATCGTGCACGTGATCGGGCCCGAATTGGGCTATACGCAGCCGGGCATGACCATCGTCTGCGGCGACAGCCACACGGCCACCCACGGCGCGGTCGGGGCCTTGGCCTTCGGCATCGGCACCAGCGAAGTGGAACATGTGCTGGCCACCCAGACGCTGCTTCAATACCGCCCCCAGACCATGAACGTCCGCGTCGACGGCCGGCTGCCGCTGGGCGTGACCGCCAAGGACTTGATCCTCTACCTGATCGGCCAGTTGTCCACCAGCGGCGGCGTCGGCTATTGCATCGAGTACAGCGGCGAGGCGATCCGCGCCTTGAGCATGGAGGAGCGAATGACCGTCTGCAATATGACGATCGAGGCCGGCGCCCGGGCCGGGCTCATCGCTCCGGACGAGAAGACTTTCGCCTATCTGCGCGGGCGGCCGCGGGCGCCGGCTGATTTCGACGCCGCCGTCGCCCGTTGGCGCCAGTTGCCCAGCGATCCGGGGGCGACGTTCGACCGCACCGAAGTTTTCGACGCCGGCAAAATAGAGCCGCAGGTCACCTGGGGAACCACGCCGGGCCAGGTGACCGACGTCGGCGGCAGCGTGCCCGATCCGGCCGATTTTGCCGACCCGACCGAGCGCAAGGCCGTGGCCGCGGCACTGGAATACATGAATCTGAAGCCGCGCACGCCGATCACGGCGATCCCAATCGAACGCGTCTTCATCGGCTCGTGTACCAACGGGCGGATCGAGGACTTGCGGGCCGCGGCGGCCGTGGTGCGCGGCCATCGCGTGGCCGACGGCGTGGCCGGCATGGTCGTGCCGGGCAGCGGGCCGGTCAAGCGGCAAGCCGAAGCCGAGGGGCTCGACGCCATCTTCCGCCAGGCTGGCCTGGAGTGGCGCGAGGCCGGCTGCAGCATGTGCCTGGCGATGAATCCCGACAAGCTCGAACCGGGCGAGCGGTGCGCGGCCACCAGCAATCGGAACTTCGAGGGGCGGCAAGGCAAAGGCGGCCGGACGCACCTCGTCTCGCCCGCCATGGCCGCGGCGGCCGCCGTGGCCGGGCATTTCGTCGATATTCGGCATTGGGATTACAAGTAATGGCGGGCTGCGAAGCCGCAAGCGGGCCGCTACGCCTGGCGGCCAATTTGACGTCGATGGTTTCATAAGCTCTGTGTCCTGCATCTGACCCCTGAACCCTGACCTCTGAACCCTCTCCCCCCCATGCGTCCTTTTACCACCCACAGCGGCCTGGTCGTTCCGATGGACCGTTCCAACGTCGATACGGACCAGATTATCCCCAAGCAGTTTCTCAAGCGGGTCGAGCGGACCGGCTTCGGCCAGTTCCTGTTCTTCGACTGGCGCTACCTGGACAGCGGGGCCAGCAATCCGGAGTTCATTCTCAATCAGCCTGCCTACGCCGGGGCGAGCATTTTGCTCGTGCGGCGCAATTTCGGCTGCGGGTCGAGCCGCGAACATGCCCCCTGGGCTTTGGAGGATTATGGCTTTCGCGTCATTTTGGCTCCCAGCTTCGCCGATATCTTCTTCAACAACTGTTTCAAGAACGGACTCTTGCCGATCCGGCTGAGCGAGGAAGTGATCGACGACCTGTTCGCCCGGCTTGCCGCGCACCCGGGCTACAGGCTGAACGTCGACCTGACGCAGTGCAAGATCACCGACGCCTTCGGCCTGTCGCTCGACTTCGAGGTCGACGGCTTCCGCCGCCACTGCCTCTTGAACGGCCTGGACGATATCGGGCTGACGTTGGAGCAGGAGTCCGAGATCGCGGCCTACGAGCACGCCCACGGAATTGCCTGACCGCATGGCTAAGCCGCACCCCGCCGTTCCCTTTCCTATCATCGCTCCCACCTGCCGCTGGTGCGAACTGGCCGAGCAGATGCTGGACGGCCGCCGCCTGACGCCGGCCGAGTGCCTGTCGCTGCTGCGGATGCCCGACGAAGAACTGCTCGACGTGCTGGTGGCGGCCTACCGGGTGCGGCATTACTATTTCGGTAACCGCGTGAGCCTGAACTTCTTGATCAACGCCAAGAGCGGGCTGTGCGGCGAAGACTGCGGCTATTGCGCGCAGTCGCGAGTCTCCCAGGCCGACATCCCCCGTTACCCGCTGGTCACCGCCGAGCAAATCCTCGACGGCGCGCGGGCGGCCGCCGAGCGGCATGCCCGGACGTATTGTGCAGTGATCTCCGGCCGGGCGCCCAGCGAAAAGGAGCTCGATCTGCTGACGGCGGTCGTTCCCCAGATCAAGGCCGCGCACGGGCTAAAGGTTTGCCTCTCGATCGGCTTGCTGACCTCGGAGCAAGCCGCCCGGCTGAAGGCCTGCGGCGTGGACCGCATCAATCACAATCTGAACACGAGCCGCCGCTTCTATCCGCACATCTGCACGACCCACTCGTACGACGATCGGCTGGGCACGCTGCGCGCCGTCCGCCAGGCGGGCTTGGAAATCTGCTCGGGCGGGATCGTGGGCATGGGCGAAGAAGACGAGGACGTGGTGGAGTTGGCCTTGCAACTGGGCGAGCTGGCGGCAGAGGCGGTGCCGATCAATTTTCCGCTGCCCATTCCCGGGACGGCGTTGGAAGGCGTGGGCCGACTCAATCCGCGCTATTGTTTGAAGGTGCTGGCCTTGTTTCGCCTGGCGAATCCCCGCGGCGAGCTGCGCATCGCGGCGGGGCGCGAGCTGCATCTTGGCCCCCTGCAACCGCTGGGGCTTTATCCGGCGAATTCGATCTTCGTCGGCGACTACCTGACGGCCAAGGGGCAGCCACCGGAAGAAGATTACCGGATGATCGAAGCGATGGGGTTCGAGATCGACGAGCGACACTGAGGCTTGTCGTTGAAGCACAGTGTCATCCTGAGCGCAACGAAGCAAATAGTGTCATCCTGAGCGCAGCGAAGGATCTCGTCCGTCAGCGGCGGAGATTCTTCGCTCCGCTCAGAATGACCGCTGCGGCGGTTGCCGATAGGGCCTGCCCTTTTCGTAGAGTGCGATGCGCCCGCGCAGCTCCTCGGCCAAGGCCCGCTGTTCTTGTTTTACGGCCAGTTCCAGGGCCTTCCGTGCGGCGGCCAGGGCTTCGGGAAACCAGCCGGCTTCGGCATAGCCGGCGGCCAGCGCGTCGAGCACGTCGGGCCGCGTGCCGCCGCAAAGACGGTCCGCCCGCTGGGCATGCTCGACGGCCTCCGTGCCGTTGCGCAGCGATGCCTTCGGGCAGGTCGCCAGCAGCCACGCCAGACGGCTGTGCGCCGTGACATCATCGGGCTTCTTTTGCAGGGCCTTCCGGTACTGGCCGAGCGCCTCATCATAGCGGCCCAAGCTGGAGAGAGCCAAACCGAGTTCGAAGTGAGCATCGAGCAGGTCGGGCTGGAGTTCCAGGGCCTTCTCGAGTTGCGGCAGCGCCTCGCGCGGCCGCCCGGCTCTTCGGAGCCCCGAGCCCAGATCGCAGTAGGCCAGGGCAAAGTCAGGCTTGAGTTCCACAGCCTGCCGATAGTGGGCCAGCGCCTGCTCCAGTTGGCCGCGGCGCGCCAAGGTGTTGCCCAGGTTGCAATGGGCGTCGGCGAAGTCGGGGTTGATCTCCAAGGCCCTTTGATATTCGGCCAGCGCCTCATCAAACCGACCGCACCGCGATAAGACGTTGCCCAGGTTATTGTGGGCCTCGGCGTAGTCGGTAATCGCCAGGGCCCGGCGAAATTGCAGGATCGCCTCGTCGAGCTTTCCCCGCTTGGCCAGCAGGCTGCCCAGGTTGTAATACGCTTCGGCATAGTCGGGCTGCACCCTGAGCGACCAGCGGTAATGCGCCACGGCCTCGTCCCAGCGGCCCTGGCCGGCCAACGCGTTGGCCAGATTATTGTGGGCCTCGGAGTAATCGTCGTTGACCTTTAGCGCCTCCCGATAATGGGCGATGGCCTCCTCCACCCGGTCGCTGCGCATCAGCGTGTTGCCCAGGTTATTCTGCGCCACGCAATTCGAGGCAGTGCAAGCCAAGGCATGGTTCCACAGCGTCTCGCTGTCGCGCCAAAAACCCGTCTGGCGCCACGCGCAGCCCATGAAAACGGCCAGCACCGACGCCGCGACGGCCCCAAACAGCCAGCGACGGTACGGCCACGATCGGCCCAAGTCGACGGCGGCCCAGGTCAACGCCAGGTACACCCCGATGTGCGGCAAGTAAGTGAAGCGGTCGGCCATCCCCTGCGAGCCTACCTGGCAGATCCCGCTTACGGGCACGAGCACTCCCAAGAACCACAGCCAGCCCACCAGCAAATACGGATAGCGCCGCCGATAGGCCCAGGCGGCGAGCGAGACGCACGCCAGCACCAGCAGGGAAGCGAGGAATTGCCACGCCGGCAAGTCCTCTTCCGGATGGGGATAAAAAGCGGCCAGTCCCACCGGCCAGAAGAGTTGAACCAGGTAGCCCACATAAGACACCGCGGCGTTGGTGATTCGCGAGGCAAAGGAGACACGCAGGTTGATCGCCGACGCGCTGTTCTGCGCCCACAAGGTCAACAGGCACGACGCGGCGGTCAAAAGGAAGAGCGGTACCTTCTCGACGATCAGCCGCCAAGGCAGTGGGAACCGATTAAGAATGGTCTCCGGCGAGCTGACCTTGGCGGCAAACGCCTCCTCACGGCAATGGGCGGGGACTTCGATTGCCGCCGGACTGCCGGCGAACCGTCCCAGCGGCCAGTAATCCAACAAGAGCAGCACCAGCGGCAGCGTCACCAGCATCGGCTTGGCCATCAAGCCCAGGGCAAAAATCGCCAACAGCGGCAGGTAGCGCCGCCACGACGCAGGGCCGCGGACAAACCGCACGTAGGCCGCCAACGTCAAGGCAAAGCACAGCCCGCTCAAAACATCTTTGCGTTCCGAAATCCACGCCACCGACTCCACGCGGAGCGGATGCACGGCAAAGAGGGCGGCCACCATGGCACTGGGCCAAAAGCGTCCGGTCATCTGCCGAAGAACCAGGAACAACACGACCGCCGTGGCGGCTTGCAGCAGCACGTTCACAAGGTGGTGGGCCCCGGGGTTCACGCCGAAGAGTTGGCAATCCAACAGGTGCGACATCCCCGTCACCGGGTGCCAGTTTGCCACGTGTTGGTGCGTGAAGACCCAGGCGATTCCCCGCGCGGTCAAGCCACCGGAGATTTTGGGATTGTCATAGACATAACCGCCGTCGTCAAAATTGACAAACCCGAAACCGGCGGTCTGGGCGAACACCAGCCCAACCGCTGCCAGCAGCAGACCGCAAACGGTCAGCCGTGGGCCGCTGCCGCGTTTGCCAGGCTCCGCGGGCGGGGCGATATCGATTGGGTGCCGAGGCCCTGGTTGGACGGCGTTTTGATCGTTCACCGAGAAAACCACCTCATGCTGGCCGGTCGGAACCCCTCCATCATTCTGGCATACGCGGGTTGCGTCGGCAAGCTGCCGACCGCAACGGGCCGTTAAGGCTTGGGTAGTTCGGCGCCGGGCGGCGGCTCATGAAAAGGTTTTCCCGCTTCGTAGAGCGCGATCCGCGTCCGCAAGATATCGGCCATAGCGCGCGCCTTCTGCCGCGTGGCAAGGTCCAGTGCCTTTCGCGCGGTGCTGAGGGCCTCCGCAAAGCGTCCCGCCTCGGCATAGGCGGCGGCCAGCGTATCGAGCACCTCGGCGCGCTTGCCGCCGCACAGTTGGTCGGCGCGCCGGGCATGCTCGATCGCTTCGCCGCCGTTGCGCAGCGACGCCAGTGGGCAGGTGGCCCGCAGCCAGGCCAGATTCTTCTGCGTTTCGAAGCTGTCGGGCTGAATTTGCAATGCCCTGCGGAACTGTGCAAGCCCCTCGTCAAAGCGGCCCTGGCTGGCCAACGCGACCCCTAGGTTGTTGCATGCCAGGGCGCTACCGGGCGACAGTTCCACGATTTTACGGAAATGTACCAGCGCTTCGTCCCCCCGGCGCAGACCCAGCAAAAGGTTGCCCAAATCGGCATGGATCTCGACTGAGCTCGGCTGGATCTTCAAGGCCGCTTGGTACTCGGCGATCGCGCCGGATGCGTTGCCTTGGGCGGCCAAGGCACGGGCCAGGCCGTTGTGAGCCGGCAGGTAGTCGGGCCTGATTTCCAGCGCTCTCCGATAACGGGCCACGGCTTGGTCGAGCCGGCCTTGACCGGCCAGACACATGGCCACGTTGTTTTGCAGCTCGGCCGCCTCGGGCTGGACTTCCAGGGCCTTTTGATAATGCGTCATGGCCTCGTCGAAGCGGCCCAGGCAGGTCAAAATGTAGCCGTAGTTGGTATGCGCCTGCACGTCGTCCGGTTTGATGGTCAAGGCCTTGCGATACTCGGCCATGGCTTCGTCGATCCGGCCCATGCGGCCCAGGGCGTTGCCGAAGTTCTTGTACACTTCCGCGTTGTTCGGTGCGATCTCCAGGATTCTCTGGTACTCTGCCGCGGCCTCCTTGAGCCGGCCGTGGGCCGTCAACAGCGAGGCCAGATTCACCCGGGCGTGCATGGAATCGGGGTCGGTATCGATGGCCGCTTGGTAGTACCGCAGGGCCTCGTCCACGCGGCCTTGTTCCGCCAAAGCGGCGCCCATGTTGTTGAGGGCCATCTCACTGTGGGGCTTGATCTCCAGGGCCTTGCGACAATGCGCCAACGCCTCGTCCCGCCGCCCCTGCGCGGACAAGGCGGCGCCCAAGTTGGCATGGGCCTCCATGTAGTCGGGGCGGAAGCGGAGGGCCTCCCGGTAATGGGCGATGGCCTCGTCGAGGTGGCCCCGCTCGGCCAGGTCGAACCCCAGGCTGTTCTCGGCCTCGCCGTTCTCCGAAGTACAGGCCAAGGCATGGACCCACAAAGTCTCGCTGTCGTACCAAAAAGACGTTTGACGCCAGGCGCACCCCATCAGCACCGCCAGCACCAATGCCGACCCAAGGCCACTCCACCAGCGGCGATGCCTCCAGGAACGGCACAGGTCGGCCAAACCCCAAGCCAAGGCAAGGTAGAGTCCGATCTGCGGTAAGTAGGTAAAGCGGTCGGCCATCGCTTGCGACCCGACCTGAAAAACGCTGCCGCTGACGGGCACGAGCGTGCCCACGTACCACAGCCAGCCCACCAGCAAATACGGGCAGCGTTGCCGCCATTTCACGGCCGCCACGGTGATACATACCAACACCACCAGCGCGCCGAACGCTTTCCAAAGCGGCAAGTGGTACTCCGGGTGCGGATAGAACGCGGCCAGGCCCAGCGGATAGAACAATTGAACAATGTATGTGACATACGACACGAAGGCGTTGGCAACTCGCCACGGAAGCGTAACGTAGTTGCCAAACGCCGATGCCTTCTGCTGAGCCCAAAGGGTCAACAGACAAAAAACGGCCACCAGCAACACGAGCGGGATCTTTTCCCAGAGCAGGCGCCGGGCGGGCTCGCGGGCCGACAACGCCCCGCCGCTCACCGCACGGAAGGGACTGCCCGGCATCCGCCCCAGCGGCCAATAATCGAGCACCAAGAGCAGCGCCGGCACCGTCACCAGCATCGGCTTGGCCATCAAGCCCAGGGCAAAAAATACCAGCAGCGGCAGATAGCGTTTCCAGGAACGAGGGCCGCGGACAAACCAAACGTAAGCCCCCAGGGTCAATACAAAGCACAGCCCGCTCAACACGTCCTTGCGTTCCGCGATCCATGCCACCGATTCCACGCGGAGCGGATGGACGGCGAACAGGGCCGCCGCGGCGGCGCTCGGCCACAGGCTGCCGGTCATCTGCCGGAGAACCAGGAATAGGAGCATGGCCGTGGCGGCGTGCAGCAGCAGGCTGGTCAGGTGGTGCCCGCCGGCGCCCGGGCCGTAGAACTGGCAGTCCAGCATGTGCGACAAGCCGGTCAGCGGGTGCCAGTTGCCCGCATGGCTGTGCGTAAACACCCACGTGACGCCCGCCGCCGTGAGGCCCGGAGAAATATGCGGATTTCCGGCCGCGTACACGCCGTCATCGATGTTGACGAACCCGTGGCGGAGCGTCTGGATGAATACCAAGACCACGGCCAGCAACAGCAGCCCGCAGACCGCCAGCGCCTGGCCGCGGGCCCGCGCACCGAGCATGGGCGGGGAGGCCATCTCGCGGTCGCTTACGCGTTCGGCAGCGGCGGCGCGTGGCACGCCTGGCCGAGCGTTGAGATTGTCCCGCTGCTGGCGGTCCCGGCGCGGGGGCAATTGCGGACTGTTTCGTCTACGGCCCATGCGGCATTAGTTTTTCTGACTCGAGAATCGTCACTCCGTCGCTTCCAGCCGCAAGGGGACTTGCCGCTGCTGGCCGGCGCGGATCACCGTGACGGCGACCACGTCGCCGGGCTGTTTGGTCTCGATGGCATCGAGGAAGTCGTCGGCCGTTTTGATCGGCCGGCCGTCGACGGCCACGATCAGATCGGCCGCGGCCCGATCCACCGTTTGATACTCGAACGGTCCCTGGCGTTTCTTTTGCAGCCGCGGGCCCTGCAGGCCGGCGCGTTCGGCGGCCCCGCCCGGCACCAAGGTGGCGATCAACAACCCTCGCTCCGTCTGATAGACCCGCGCGATGCCCGAGTCGGGGCGGCGCACGCGGCCGTTTTGGATCAGTTGCGGCACGATGCGGTGAATGGTGTTGATGGGGATGGCGAAGCCCACGCCGGCGCTCTCGCCCGTCTTGCTGGCAATGGCCGTATTCATGCCGATCATCTGGGCATGGCTGTCCAGCAGGGGGCCGCCGGAGTTGCCCGGGTTAATGGCCGCGTCGATTTGGATGATCGACTTCAGGTCGCGCCGCCCCCGCCGGCCCGGCAAGGAGCGGTCGAGGCTGGAGATAATGCCGGTCGTCAGCGTGCGTTCCAGGCCGAAGGGATTGCCGATGGCAAACACCCGCTGACCCACCAAAAGGTTCGTCGAGTTGCCGAACACCACGGGGACGAGTGCGTCGGCCGGAGCATCGATCTTCAACACGGCCACGTCGGTGTTGGGATCGCCGCCCACGAGCCGGGCATCGTAGGTCTGGCCGTCAAAGAGTGTGACATGGATTTCGCGGGCGCGTTCGACGACGTGGAAGTTGGTCACCACGTGACCCGCCCGGTCGATCACCATGCCGCTTCCCTCGCCTTCGGCCACGATTTCGAACACCAGGCCGGTGACCGCCCTGGTGTTGATATTCACCACGCTCCGATTCACCTGTTGGTAGACCAGCACATTGACCCGTTCTTCGGGGGTGAGCGAGTCAAGCAGCGCCGGCGCCACCATGGCCGCGGGGGGCAGGCTGGCGGGGGGCGGCCCCCCGGCCACCCCTGCGATCGGCACGGGCGTCGGCTCTTGCGCGGTCGATGGGTTGCCGCACAGCCAGGGATAATGCCAGCCCGTGGCTGCTAGTCCCCCCAAACAAGCCGACAGAACGCAGAGCAGGATTGCTCGTCTCATGGATAAACTCCGGCATAGGAATGCTAAAGTATAACCGCACGGCGGGCAAAATTCGAGGCGACGACGGGCAAAAGCCATGCATGCCCGTCGGGCCATCGGGGGTGTAGCGGGCGGCCTTGTCGGCCGTGTTCGATTGCCCGACGGAAATGGCGGGCAAGCCCGATGCGCCCCCCCCGCAGTGGTTGCCAATCGCATCTTCTTGCCGACGGCGGCCGTACCCGATGGGAAGTTTTTGATTGGCATAATCTGCTGTGGGTGATTAGAATAACTATTGATTCCTTCATTTGGGAAAACTGGGAAGCTTTTTGGGATCGCTGGGGTTGCCGCGGAACACGGCCCCGGCGGGCGTTTGTCCTGTTGGTTCGCGGGAGATGCTCAGTCATGTCGAAGTCATATTTCGGCCGGTGCGCCGTCGGATTGCTGGCGGCAGTTGCTGTTTGCGGATTTAGCCCATCCTTGGCCCTGGGGGCCGATGCCAGTCCCCTGACGACCAGCATGGCCACGTTTGCCAGTCCTGACGGCGTCAGCTACTTCGCGCTCAACCTAAAACCGGCCGCCAGCAGTGCTGCGGCCGCGCGCGATGTGGTGGTTTTGTTTAACACCTCGGCGGGCCAGACGGGCGACTCGCGCGCCAAAGGGATGGAGGCCCTGAAAAGCCTGTTGGCCGCACTGCCCGCCGGCGATCGCGTGCAGTTGATGGCCGTCGACCTGGCCGCCGTCCCGCTCACGAAAGGCTTTGTGGCGCCGGCCGGCAAGGAGATCACCGATGCCACAGCGGCCTTGAGCGCGCGGCCCCCGTTGGGTGCCACCGATATGGAAAGTGCCTTGAACGCCGTGGCCGCGGCCTTTCCCGGCGACGCGAAGAATCCCCGCGCGGTCGTCTACATCGGCGATGGCCGCAGTGCCGCCAATTTGCTGGGTACGGACAAATTCGAGAAGCTGATCCAAAAGCTGAGCGATCTGAGAATCCCGGTCAGCAGCTACGTCGTCGGCGCCCGGGTGGACCGTCAATTGGCAGGGGCGCTGGCGGTTCAAAGCGGCGGCACCGTGATTCTCGACGCCGAGGCGTTGCCGGCCGCCGAGGCGGGACGCCAGTTGGCCGCCGCGGCCAACGCCACCGTCCTCTGGCCGACGGCCGCCACGTGGCCGGCCGAGATGACCGCGGTTTTCCCCAAGCGAACTCCGCCCTTGCGCGGCGATCGCGAGACGATCCTGATCGGCACTCTGAAGGGCCAAGGGCCGCTCAATGCGGAACTGACCGTTCAGGGCCCCGCCGGTCCGCAGAAGCTGGCTTTCACCGTCTCGCCAAGCGCCTCGGACGACAGCAATTTCTATTTGATCCCGCTGGTCGAACAGGCCCGGACCGACGGCGGCCTCACGTTGCCGCTGTTGGGCGCCGCGAGCCTTGCCGAAGCGCGCCAGGCGATCGGCGCGAACGTCCGTGGCTTGTCCAAGCTGGCCCAACAGGCGATGGCGGGAGGAAACGTCGAGAGGGCTGAAAAGCTGGTGGGCGAGGCGCTTCACCTCGATCCCAATGATACCGACGCCTTGGCGCTGAAGAGCAAACTGGCGAAACTTCGCGCGGCTGTTCCGGCGGCGGCGGCAGCCGCGGCTCCGGCTGCCAACCCGCCCGCTGCGGCAGACGCAGCGGCCATTCTGCCCCCGCCCCCCACGGCGGCAGCTCCGACCGCCGGCAAGGCGGCGCCAGTTCCACCTGCGCCGGCCCCCGCGGCAGCCGACGGGGCGGCCGGCGGCGACCTGAACCTTGTTGGTCCCGAGCCGGGCGAGCCGCCGACGGGCGCCATGGCCGAAGGCTATCAGCACGATCGGCAGATCATCCGGCAAGTCGTCCAGGCCGAGGTGCAAAACACGCTGAATCACGCCCGATCGCTCATGAGCACCGACCCGGACGCGGCCGCGCAGCAGCTCAAGCTGACGTTGGAGAAGGTCCGGCAAACGGCCGAATTGAACCCCGACGTGCGCGACCAGTATGTCGATCTGCTGCAAACGGGACTGCGGGAAGCCGCCCGGCGCAAGGTGGAAGTAGAGCATACCCGGCAACAACGCTTGGAGGCCGCCGCCGCCGCAAAAGAGCGGTTGCTGATTGCCGAAGGTCTCACTCGCAACCAGGAAAAAGTCAAGCAGTTGATGGAACGCTTCAACTCCTTGATGGACGAGAGACGCTGGCGCCCGGCCGAGCAAGTCGCCGCCGAGGCGCAGAAGCTGATGCCCAACAATTCCACGCTTGCCCAAGCCACCACGCATAACAGCATGCTCTCCAACTTTCGCACCTTCATGGCGGTAAGAGCGGAACGGGAAAAAGGCGTTCTCGACGTGCTGATGCAAGTGGAGAAGTCGCACGTTCCCTTCCCCGACGACCCGCCGATCGTTTACCCCGACGCCGAACTCTGGCAGCAGTTGACGGCCCGCCGCAAGGAACGCTACAGCTCGGTCGATTTGGCCAAGCAGGGGACCTCGGAGAAGAACATCCAGGATGCCTTGAAGCAGCCGACTCAGATGGAGTTCACCGATCAGCCGCTCAACGACTGTATCGACTACCTGAAAGACTATCATTCTCAATTGTTGCAACGTCCCATCGAGATTCAGCTCGACACCAAGGCGCTGAACGACGCGGGCATTGCTCCCGATCAGCCGGTGACGAAGAACCTCAAAGGGATTACCTTGAAGTCGGCCCTGAAACTGCTGCTCAAAGACTTGCAGCTCACGTACATCATCCAAAACGAAGTCCTCCTGATTACCACGCCGGAGGAGGCCGAAAACCGTCTTAGTACGAAAGTCTACCCGGTGGCCGACCTGGTCGTTCCCATCCGCAGCATGGGCGGCGGCATGGGTATGTTCAATTTGCCGCGGGACGTGCTCCCGATCCTGCCGAAGATCCCGCCCGGAGGATTCCAGGCCTTCGCCGTGAAGGACGACCTGTCTGTCTCTCCGGCAGCTATTAGCCCTCCCGCCGGCGAGCTTGGCCAGAGTGCTCATCAGCCGGCCGCCGACAACCGGCCGGCGAAAATCGTCGTCGAAATCGAGAAGGATGCCCAGCCGGAAGCCGTTTGGGAAGCCTATTTCTCGAAAAACGAACCCCAGCCGGCAGCCGTCCGCGACACCGTGCGCCGGCTGATGAACGAGCGAAAGTTTGACCACGTCATTGCCGTGATCAATGCGGCGCTCCGCCACCGGCAGAGCCAGTCGTGGATGTACGAAGCCCTGGCTTTGGCCTTGGACGCGACCGAACGCCCGAAAGCGGAGATTGAACGGGCGGTGATGTCGGCCGTCGATTTTGCCGCCAGTCCGGCCGATCTGATGTACGTCGGCAAGTACCTGGCTCAACTCGGACTGCACGCGCGAGCGTTGCAGGTGTACCGCCAGGCGGCCGCGCTCGATCCGATGCGGCCCGAGCCCTACCTACTGGGGTTGCAATCGGCCCACACCATGGCCGATCTCGACGGCTTGAAGTGGGTGAGCGTTGGCATTCTTAGCCAAGCCTGGCCGAAGGAGCAGACGGACATTTGGCGGGCGGGCGTCGGCGTAGCCGAGGAAGTGCTGGCGCGGCTGCGGGCCGAGAAGCGGACGAAGGAGGCCGATGCCTTCCGGGCCCTGCTGGACGAGGCCGTCACCCGCGATTGCGTAGCGATTGTGACCTGGACCGGCGACGGGGACGTCGACCTGGTGATCGAAGAACCGAGCGGCACGCTGTGCTCGCTGCGCAACCCGCGCACGACGGCCGGCGGCATTTTGCTCGGCGACGCCATCACGCAGGCGGGCCGCGACAGCTACGGCGGTCACAGCGAAGTCTACGTCTGCCCCAGAGGATTCGACGGCAAGTACCGCATGTTGGTCCGCCGCGTGTGGGGGAACGTGGTGGCGGGCAAGGTCAACGTGGAGATTATGACTCACTACCGCACCCCGCAGGGGCTCGACGTGCGGAGGAAAATTCCGCTCGATAAGGATAAGGCCTTGGTTATCTTCGAACTGAAGGATGGCCGGCGTAAGGAGCCGCTGCGCGAACAGCAAGTGGCCAACGCCACCGAGAGTCAGGTCGCGCTCAATCAGCAGATTCTGGCTCAGCAGCTCGACGCTTCGCTGGATCCGCTCGCCCTGCAAGCCCTGGCGGCGGCGCGCGCGGCCGCCGGTTCCTATAGCAGCGGCGGCACGGGCGGCAACAACGTCAACCCGCTGGCCGCCTTCCCCTTCCTCCGCGGGGCCATCGGGTACGAACCCGTGATCGAGATGCTCCCGGAAGGGGCCACGTTTCGTGTGCAGGCGGTGATTTCGGCCGATCGTCGCTATGTCCGTATCACCAGCATGCCCTTTTTTTCCGGGGTTTCCTCGGTTGCCACGTTCAATATGGCGACCGGTGCCAACGGATCGACCACCAACGGCACCGGCAATTCCGGCTACAGCGGAAACTTTGGCGGCAGTGGCAGCAGCACCAGCGGCACCAGCGGCACCAGCGGCATCTGTTTCGGCGGACTGTTCCGCGATATCCAAGAGGTGCCCCAGATGGCCTTCCCCTATCGTGGCCGGCAGGGAGCGGTGGTGGTCGTTTCGGTCCAGCCCGGCTCGCCGGGAGCCCTGGCGGGCTTCCGCGTCGGGGATATCATCTATCGCTTTGACGGGCAGCCCGTTCCGCTCCAGCAGCCCATCACTGCCCTGCGCGAGAAAGTGATCCCGCTGAAGATTCAAGGCGGTGTCACCCGCACCGTGGGCATCCTACGCGACGGAAAGGAACTGCAAGTTCACGTGACCTGGCCTGGTTTGAGGGTGCAAGACACGGTCGACGACGTCCGCGACTTGCCCGATCCGCGTGCCGATCGATCGACATAGTCCGGAACCGGTTATCGTCTGACGACGCCGGGAAAGACGTCCAGATCGAGCGGCTCGATGTGGCCGGCCTTCAGCCGCTCCACGGCAATCGCGCCCATGACCGCGTTGTCGGTGCACAGTTGCAACGGGGCAATGTGGAGTTCGATCCCGGCCCGCTCGGTCTCCTCTCGAAGCCGCGTGCGCAGCCGGCCATTGGCGGCCACTCCGCCGCCGACGCACAAGGTCTTCATGCCGGTTTGTTCGAGCGCGGCCAGTGCCTTGCCGACCAGGCAATCCACCGCTGCCTCTTGGAAGCTGGCGGCCAGGTCGGCAATCTGTTGCCCGCTTAGCTTGACGGTGCTCGGATCGGGCCGGCCGGGCCCGGCAATCGCATAGCGGACAGCCGTCTTCAGCCCGCTGAAGCTGAAATCGAGCCTCTCGGCGCGCAAGAAGGCCCGCGGAAACCGGTAGGCGCGGGGATTGCCGCCTTGCGCGGCACGCTCGATGGCCGGCCCGCCCGGATAGGGCAGGCCCAGCATGGCCGCCACCTTGTCGAAGGCCTCGCCCACGGCATCGTCGATGGTGCCACCGAGGAACTCGAAGTCCAGGGGGCCCGTGCAGCGGTACAAACTGCTATGGCCGCCGCTGACGATCAGTCCCAGGCACGGAAACACCTCGCGACCCGCGGCCAGCCGGCAGGCAAACACGTGGGCCTGCAGGTGGTTGACGGCGATCAGGGGGATTTGCCGGGCGACGCAGATGGCTTTGGCGGCCGCCAGGCCCACCAACAGCGATCCGGCCAGCCCCGGCGTATTGGCCACGGCGACGGCGTCGATCTCGGCCAACGACACGTTGGCCCGGCGGAGCGCCTCGTCGATGACCGGCAGGATCCGCTCGACGTGCGCCCGCGAGGCGATCTCGGGCACCACGCCGCCGAAGCGGCGATGCAAATGGTCCTGGGAAGCGACCACGGAAGCCCGCACTTCCAGTTGGTCGGTCACGATCGCCGCGGCCGTCTCGTCACACGTCGTCTCGATGGTCAGGAGATTCATGGAGAATTACGCAAGTTCGGATCGCCACGTTTAGCCGCCGCGTCCACGCGGCGTAGCGCCGCGTGGCCGGCCGCCAATCGGCGTTGTCGATTTGGTTGGTCACACTTTGCTCATCATACCTTAACTCCCCTCGATTGTCTTATGCCCAAAGGATTCTATAATGCGTGGAACTGGCCCGCTCCGGCGGGCCGGCCTTGGAGGGCAGGAAAAGCTCGGCCTGGATTCCAGGAGGGAAGACGTGAGCAGCGGTCCGGCAAAAACGCCCTCGGAAAACGCATTTCCGTCATCGCGCGTGTTGGCGATGAACTGCGGATCGTCCAGCCTGAAGGTTGCGCTATACTCTTTTGGGGCGGGCGACCGGCCGACGCTCACGCTGACCGGCAAGGTCGATCGCATTGGCCAGCCGGAGGCCTCGCTCGTCGTCAACGATGGGGCGACGGGCCAGCAAACGACGCTGAAAGTCGACGTCCCCGGCCACGGCGAGGCGGCCGGCCATCTGCTCGACTGGCTCCAACAGCGATTCAGCGTGGGCCAGTTGGCCGCCGTCGGTCACCGGGTCGTGCACGGCGGTCAGCGATATTCGGCGCCCGCACGGATCTCGCCCGAGTTGCTCGACGAGCTGCGGCGCATCAGTCCTTTCGATCCCGATCATCTGCCGGTAGAGATCGCCATGATCGAAGCCGTCGCGCGCCGCATGCCCGAGCTGCCGCAGGTGGCCTGCTTCGATACGGCCTTTCATCGGCAGATGCCCCGCGTCGCGAAGATCTTGCCCATTCCCCGCCGCTACGATCGGCAGGGGGTCGAACGTTATGGCTTTCACGGTCTGTCGTATGCTTATCTGATGGAAGAGCTGGCTCGCAAGGCCGGCAGCGCGGCAGCCGGGGGCCGGGTGATCCTCGCCCATTTCGGCGCGGGGGCCAGCATGGCGGCCGTCCGCGGCGGCAAGAGCGTCGACACCAGCATGGGCTTTACGCCCACGGCCGGGCTCCCCATGGCCACCCGCGCCGGCGATCTCGACCCGGGGCTGGTTTCCTTCCTGGCACGCAGCGAGCACATGTCGGTCGAGGAATTCCACGAACTGGTCAACCGCCGCTGCGGGCTCCTCGGCGTTTCGGAAACCAGCGGCGATGTGCGGGACTTGCTGGCCCATGAGGCCGATGACGTCCGCGCGGCCGAGGCCCTGGCCATGTTCTGTTACCAGGCGAAGAAGTGGATCGGCGCCTTCACCGCGGCGCTGGGCGGGCTCGACACGCTGGTCTTTTCCGGCGGCATCGGCGAGCACGCGGCCGCGATCCGCAGCCGGATTTGCGACGGCTTGCAGTTTCTCGGCGTCGATCTGGACCCCGCCCGCAACCAGCGCCACGAGCTGCTGATTTCGGCCGAGAAGAGCCGCGTTGCCGTCTACGTCATCCCGACCAATGAGGAATTGATGGTCGCCCAGGCTACGCACCGGATCGTCTCCGGCCGGTCGTCCTGAGGAACGAAAGACATGGCGGACGGGCGAATCATGCCCTTCGTGATGCTCGGGGCGTGCTGCGTTGGCCCTAGCGGGCTTTGGCCAATTCGGTGCCCAGATACTTCACCGCCGCCTCGAGTTGGCGGTCCGCCCCCGGCTCTTTGGCCTTTGCGGCGTCTTGCGCCTTGGCCGCCGCAGCCGCAGCGGGCGGCGTCATGAAATCGTGCGCCCAGCGATCCTGGAGACTCGCCAATTCGCCGTCGCCCAGCTTGATCTCGTAACCCTTGTCGGGCATCACGCCCCACTCATCGCTATCCTTCGCGCCGGGAAAGCGGTGAATGTTCTTGCCGTTGGGGCGGCGATAACTTGCCGTGGTGAGCTTCAGGGCGCTGCGGCCATCCTCCAGTTCGATTACGTTCTGCACGCTCCCCTTCCCCCAGGTGCGCTCGCCAATGATCGCCGCCCGCTTGTGGTCTTGCAGGCAAGCGGCCACGATCTCGCTGGCGCTGGCACTGTAATGATTGACCAACACCACCATGGGAAAGCCTTCGAAAGTGCCCTCCTTGCGAGCATCCCAGGTGCGTTCGGGGCTGTTGCGGCCCTTGGTGCTGACGATCCGTCCCTCGGAAATGAACAAGTCGCTCACTTCGATGGCCGCGCTGAGGAGCCCGCCGGGATTGAAGCGCAGGTCCAGAATCAGCCCGCGGAGCTTGGCGGCTTGAAGCTGCGTCAAAACCCGCTGCAACTCGGCGGCCGTGTCGCGGCTGAAGGCCGTCAGCCGCACGTAGCCCAGGCGCTGCTTCTCGTCGAGCATGTAGCCCCACGTTCCGTCGGCTTTGCGATGATCGCCGAGGACGGTATCGATGTGAATCTTCTCCCGCTTGAGGATGACCTTTTCTTTCGCGCTCTTGCCCGCATGGACGATCGTGAGCGTGACCGAAGTTCCCTCGTCGCCGCGAAGTTTCTCCACGGCTTCGTCGCGGAGCAGGCCGTCGGTGCTTTTGCCGTTGATTTCGAGGATTCGATCGCCGGCCAGCAAGCCCGCCCGGTAGGCCGGCGTTCCGAACATGGGGCTCAGGACTTGCAGTTGCCCGTCGTCCATGGTGATCTGGATGCCGATGCCGCCAAACTCGCTTTCTACGCTGCTGCGGAAGCGGCCCAGCTCGTCCGGTCCGATGTAGCTGGAATAGGGATCGAGCTTGCCCAGTACGCCGCGGACGGCGGCTTCGATCAGCTCGCGGCGGTCGATTTTGGTGACGTAATTGCGCTCCACCTGGTCGACGGTGTCAACCAGAATCTTATAGAGCTCGTAGTCGTTTTCCTGCGGCTTCTTTGCCGCCGTCGTCGTTGCGGCACTGGCAGAGAACGAGACAAACAGCGCGATCAGCAGAACCAAACCTTGCAAGCGGCGGACCATGGAAAGACTGCTCCAGGGGCGAATAGAACTAAAGCAAGTATAAGCACCGGCGACGGCCGGAGCAAGGCGGAACAGCGTTGGGGCGCGGCAATGAATTTTGGCGATTGCAGATGGGACGTGTAGCGGGCGGACGGTTCCGGCTCGGCGCCAACCGGACGTGTAGCGGGCGGGCTTGGCCGCCGCCGTGTTGGCGGCATCCCGCCGAAGGTTGTTGAGAACAGGAAATCAACGCCATGGTTACTCCATCGCTCTTCCGGCTTCGATGCTCCCATCGGGGGGTAATGCGGCGTGGATTGAGCAAAGCGAACCGCTCGTTAATCACCCGCCGACTGCTATCGGTGCTAGCACGGCGCTCAAAATTCCAGCTTTCGATGACCATCGCTCCTCCGGAAACCGTTGACAAAAACGTTGCTTTGTCGATAATCAACTCTTATCGGACGGGGCTCTTTGGTGGCAGGAGGCTCAGCGATGTCTCATCCTATTTATTACGTTCAGGAATGCCCGACGTGCGGGCGGCGGCTGCAGATTCGCGTGGAATACCTCGGCCGACAAGTGGTCTGCCCCCATTGCCAAGCGCGTCTGATCGCTACGGATCCTGACAACCCGTGTTGCGACCCCTCGGCATCCGCCAGTTCTCTGCTTCAGCGGGCCGACGAGCTCTTGGAATCGGTCACCCAGCGGCAGGCCGCTCTGCGACGCGCTCCGCGGTAAAGGGCTTCCCACGCTTTCTCAGCGGGCCAGCGTCGCCAGGTCGCGGAAGAAGTGCGGATACGTCTTGGCCGTGCAGCCGGGATCGCGAATCACCACTCCCGGAACCACCAGCCCCAGCAGTGCCAGGCTCATCGCCATGCGGTGATCGTCGTAGGTGTCGATCTCCGCGCCATGGAGAGGTCCCGGCGTGATGCGTAGCCCGTCGGCCTGCTCTTCCACCTCCGCGCCAAGCTTGCGCAGCTCGACGGCCAGGGCGTGAATCCGGTCGGTCTCTTTATGGCGGATGTGAGCGACGCCGCGGATGATAGTCGGCCCCTGGGCAAACACGGCCACGGCCGCCAGCGTTTGCACCGTGTCGCTGATCGCGTTCATGTCGACGTCGATGCCGCGGAGCGGGCGGCCCACTACGGTGATTTGATCCGGCTCGTACTGAACCTGGCAGCCCATCCGCGCGAGACAGTCGCAAAAGGCCACGTCGCCTTGCAGGCTGTCCCGCGACAGGCCCTCGACCGTCACTTCTCCCTGCGTGATGGCCGCCGCCGCGAAGAAATAGCTTGCCGCCGACGCATCCGGCTCGATGGCATAGTGCCGTGCGCGATACTGTTGCGGTGCGGCGATCGCGAACCGGCAGGGCCTTTCGACCGCGACGGCAACGCCAAACGACCGCATCACGGCCCGCGTCATTTCCACGTACGGCTGGGAGACGAGCGGCCCCTCGACCACCAGTTCCACCGGCGCCGTGGCATAAGGCGCGGCCATGAGCAAGCCGCTCAGAAACTGGCTGGAAATGTCACCGGCCACGATTGCCCGGCCGCCCGCAAGCCCTCGCCCCCGCACGATCACCGGTGGGTAGCCGTTCCCGTGCTCCGACACCGCGTCGGCGCCGAGTTGACCCAAGGCGTCCAGCAAATCGCCGATCGGCCGCTCGCGCATGCGCCGCGTGCCGTCGAGCCGGTACCTCCCCTGGCTCAGCGAGAGCATGGCCGTGAGGAAGCGGATCGTCGTGCCGCTGTTGCCCACATACAAATCGGCCTTCGTGGCCGGCAGCCGTCCGCCGCAGCCGACAACTTGGGCCGTCGCGTGTTCGCGGTCATGTTCGAGAGGGATGCCGAGCAGGGGCAACGCCTCCATCATCGCCTGGGTGTCGTCGCTATCGAGCACGCCGCTCAGTAGCGATTGGCCCTCGGCCAGCGCCGCACAAACCAGGGCCCGGTTCGTGATGCTCTTCGAGCCCGGCGGGCGGATGCTTCCCCGCAGCGGACCGGTGGGCTGAATTTCGAGCGTGTCGGGCATGGGCTCAGGGGGACGATTTGGCGGCGATTTTCCACAGGTGCCGATCGCTGCGGAAAAACACCGCTCCTTCGGCGACCGCCGGGGAAGCGGATATCCCGTCATCGATCCGGCTGCTCGTCAGAAGTTTACCTTCCTTCTTTCCCAGTTGTACCACTTGCACCAATCCCTCGCGGTTGACGCAATAAAGCCGGCCGTCGGCACAAACGGGCGACGCCCAGAAGGTGCCCTTGAGCCGCAACTGCCAATAGGTGCGTCCGCTGGCCGCGTCGCCGCAGGCCAGAACGCCCGAGCCTTTGAGTACGTAAATCCGACCGTCGCAAACGATGGGCGAGGCCATGTCGGGCCGCAGCCGTGTTTCGGCCCACAGCAGTTTCGCCTCCTCGCCCGCCGCCCCGGGCCGCAGCGCGGACAGCTTGAAACCGGGCAGGAAAACCGTGTCGCGCCAGGTGGCCGCCGAGGCCACCGGCTGATACGGCGTCTCGTAGTCGTACTTCCAGAGGACTTGCCCGTTGCGGGGCTCGACCGCCACGAGCGACGTCTTGCCCTGGATGAGCGCGGCGGCGCCAAACAGCGTCGGCGACGCAAACACGGCGTTGGCTTCCCGATCGGTGTGCCAGCGGGTGGTGCCCGAACTCGCATCGATGCCGGCCAGCAGCGACTGGCCGGGGCTATCCAACTGCACGATCACCGTATCGCCCAGCAGCAAGGGCGACGAGCTCATGCCCACCGCGTTGCGCGTGTTGGGATGTTCGTAGCCCAAGCCGCGAAACCAGAGCAGATTGCCGTCCAAATCGACGCAGGCCAGATCGTTGGAGGAATAGAAGGCGAAGATCCGCCGGCCGTCGCTGGCGGGCGTGGGTATCGCCACCGCGGCCACGTCGTGCGCCAGCGTGTTGCCGGTGGCCCAAAACTCCCGCTGCCACAGACATTTGCCGTCGGCCGCGGAGAAGCACAACAGGTGCAGTCGCTCTTGCCGGGCACCGCTGGAACAAGTGACCACGACCCGCCCGCCCACCACGATGGGACCGGACGGCCCGCGGCCGGGCAAGGGAACCTTCCAAGCAATATCGTGATCCGCCGCGAACGAGACCGGCAGACGGACTTTCTCCGTCGAGACGCCGGTGTTGTCGCTGCCGCGGAACTGCCGCCAATCGGCCCCCGCCAGCGCCGCGACGACCGCCGCCAGCAGCAGGCTTATTGTTCGACCGCCACGGCCGATCCGTTCTTGTCGCATATTCGTAGCGCGAAGTCCCATAGTTTGGCCCAGGGTTCGGTCTGCTCATTCTGGCAGACCTTCAACAGGATCACGTTGCGTCCCGCCCGCAACGTGCAAAGTATGACGTACTGATCGAATGCCACGCCGTCGTGATAGAAGGCGTGTTGGTGGACTAATTGCCCGTTCAGCCACACCTTTGCGGCGTTCGTGGTGTTCATGCGCAGCTCGACGGTCTGCTCCTTCGCCGCCCGAAACTCGCACGTCGCATAGGCGATGACCGCTTTTTCTTCGCCCAAGAGGTTGTCGAGATCGACCTTGCCCAGTTCGTCGCCGGTCGCGTGATCGAACCATTTCACTTGCCCGTGCTTGCCCGGATACGACCGAGCTGGCTCGATTTTGCGCTCGGGCGGATAAACCACGGCGAACCCCTTGGTGCCCTTGTTGTCGAAGGGCCCGATCAACCGCCACCGCAACAGAAAGCCCATGTGCCGGGCCACGTCGACCGTTTCGCCGAACGTCTTCAGCCGGCCGGCGAGCAGCCGCACCTGGTTCAGGTCGTTGGCCGCGGCCAGCGCCTCGCCGAATCGCGCCTTCGCCCGGTCTTTTTGCCCCTCGCGAAGCAATGCCTCGGCCTCATCGATCCGCAGCGCTACGGCGTCGCGGCGCAGTTCCACCGCCGGATCGTCGAGCATGCCGGCCAAGAGCGGCTTCGACTTGGCCGGCTCGGCCTCGACGATCCACTCGTAGGCGGCCCGGCGGGCGCCGGGAACGTGCCGGCGGTCGGCCAGGAATTTTTCCAACTCGGCCAGCGGCAAGGGTTCATGGCTTCGCGACGCCCGTTCGACGATGGCCCCGGCCGCGCTGCGAATCCAATTGGCGGCCAGCGGATTGGCCCGATCGAGGCCGGCCAAAATCGCCGGCAATTGGGCGGCTTCGGCCCGTGCCAGCTCTTTCCACGCCGCGGCCGCGGCGCTGCTCCCCTCGGATTGCGGCCCCACGGCGTGCAAGGTTTTCAACAAGCCGTCGACCTCGGCGGCGCAGGCCGCGCGGACCAGCACCAGTATGACAACAACGCTCGGCAGGATGTGCAGGAATCGTGGCATGGAGGGCATTATAGGCCGACCGCGGCCACTCGTGCAATGCCCGGGGTTGCACGTCTCCGTCAGTTGGTCAGCAACGTTCGAAATTTCCAATCTCCCGCTTCCTCGCAGACCGTGCTGGCAAATTCGCGCCGAACCGAGCAACAATATCTCATGGTTACCATGATGCGCTCTGGTCAGCGGGTTGTCGAGACCAAGAATTGGGCCAGGCAAACGGGAGTCTGAGGTCGGGAGAAGGCGAGAGGACGCGGCAGGATTTGTTGGCGACGAAAGGTGACGCCTGACGGTGCGGTTGCGGTTGCGGTCGAGCGGGCCGAAGGCCCGGCTCCAGGCCTGGGCAGCGTCCAGGGGACCGGTGGGGGAGGAATCGCGTTCGGCCCGAACGATCCGTGTTGCAAGTCCCGGAGGGACGGTTGATAATAGCCCAGCAATTCATTGCTGGGTCGCTGGGCCGCACGGCCCGTCTATGGAAGTCCCGGAGGGACGATTGAAGCGAGGGACGTTGCGATGGGTCATTCCTTCACCAGCACTCTTCACCACTGCGTGTTCAGCACCAAAGAGCGCTGCCCCTGCATCACCGCAGACTTGCAAGCCCGACTCTGGCCATTCCTGGGCGGAATCGCGCGCGACAACCACCTGAAGGCCCTGGCCGTGGGCGGGGTTGAGGATCACGTACACGTTCTGCTCTCGTTGCCTGCAACAATGGCCATCGCAAAGGCCATTCAGGTGCTGAAAGCGGGCTCATCCTTGTGGATCCACGAGACCATTCCGTCGCATCGTGGCTTCGCCTGGCAAGAAGGCTACGGGGCGTTCAGTCTGGGCGTTTCGCAGGTGGAGCAAACGAGAAGCTACATCGAACGCCAGGCCGAGCATCATCGAAAGACGACATTTCAGGAGGAGTTTTTGGCGTTCTTGAAGAGACACCAGATGGAATACGACGAGCGTTACGTTTGGGGATAGGCCCGAGGTTCAGTCGTCCCTCCGGGACTGGGACGTGGTTGTCGCGTGTCGTCTACCCAGCAATGAATTGCTGGGCTATTATCAACCGTCCCTCCGGGACTTTCAGCATCGACCCGCCAACGAATTTTGATAGCGAATGATTGCCCAACGGCGACACACGGCGACCGCACTCTGTACTTTGTCCCGTAATGATTCGTCGCGCAACGGCAGCAGGCGGCGAGCGCACTCTGTACGCTGTCCCGCAGTGAATCGGCGCGCAACGGCGGCACACGGCAACCGCACTCTGTCCCGCAGTGAATCGTCGCGCAACGGCAGCACACGGCGACTGCACTCTGTCCCGAAGGGACAACTGACAATAGCCCAGCAATTCATTGCTGGGTCACCAGGCCATACGATCTTTCGGTGGAGTCCCGGAGGGACGACTGAAGCTGTGCCGTGAGTGGCGAAAGGTCACGAGATCAGCCGCCGCACATGCTCGGCATTTCAGCTCGGCGGAAATTGATGGTCGTTCATGGTTGCCTCGCTCATCGTTTTCGGCCGGCCATCAAGAGGCTTGGTCCTGCCGGCGGCGATGTCATTGCGCGCCCGCTCGATCACGTCCTGCAAGCGACCGCCGGGAAGGGAATCCCGTTCCATCTGCTGGTCCCAAGCGTCGGGGTGCTGAAGCTCATACTCAGCCAGCCACGCCAGAAACTCGTCGTACTGCTCCTTGGGAAGCGCCTTGACCTGGTCAACAAGTTTCTCAACTATCGCGCTCATGATGCCTTCATCATAGCACGACGGGGGCAAAAAAAGAACCCCGCCGATCGGGCCGCGGGGGGCCGTCATCGAAAAACTTTGCGGATGCGAGGCCGCGGCAGGCGGCCATCAAGAAGCCACCGGAAAATCAGTGATGTCCCCGTCTCCGCTTCTGCCCCGCTTTCGCTTCCGCTACGTGCTCTAGCCCGGAATGCAATAAAACAGGTGGTCCACAAGCAACAGAAGCTTAAGCGCCGTTTCGCGGGTCATCGAACCCGGCGACGCCACCCCATGGGCAACGGAGTGGCGGTTGACGGTGGAACTGTCGTGCCGGAAATCGACGTACTGAAACAAGGTTTCTTCGAGGTATCGTCGAAGGCGGTCAGGAAACAAGAGCGAGCGCCGGTGTGTCGAACCTTGTATGTGTGTCGTCAACGCGTCAATGAGTTTCCGAACAGAGCCGGGCCAATTGAGGGCCCGGTTAAGAATGCCCTCGAGCCGCGGCATTGCCAGAGAAACGGTGCTGATCCAGTCCGCCCGTTTGTAGGATTCCACCGCGCGCCGCAGTATTTCGGCGTCCTCGGATAGGCTTCTCTTTTTGCACCACGACTGGAGCTTCTCGTCCAATTCCTTTGAGAACGCGTCATGTATTCGGTCTTCCTCACGTTTCAAGTCGCCCCCATGGCGGATTGCATCGATCAGTCCGTCCCATAGCCTGCCGACGAGAAATATGAACGGAAACCAACCGGCTGTGATGATCTTATCCCAGTCCTCCTGCGAAAGCAGGAAATATTTTGTGTACACTAGATGGGAAAGAAGCTGGCCTGCTACAATTTCGATGTCGTAGTCGATAAACTGACGCCACGGCGGCGGGAGCAGGGGGCGAAAGTCGGAAAAGAACGCCTTGCGCCAGCCCTGCGAGAGTAAAACAAGCACGCCAGCGTCTTTCGGAATGTTGACACCAGAAAAGATAACCTTCTCGAACCCCACAATGTCATCTTGCGGCAGCACGGCCCCTGGCTGGGCGAGGCGTTTCGCCCTGACGGTGACCCCGTAGTCAAACATCTGGTTCAGATATACGGTCGTCTCCTTCGGTCTGAATATGCCGAAGACCCGGTCCACGTAAGACGGGTGACCGCCGGCCCTGTCGATTAGCCAGTCGAGGCTTTCTAATCGTTCGAAGAACGGAAGCCCCTCGTCAAAGGAATGGAATCCGACGGATTCCCACACCCCGAACTCGCCGGGACCGACAGGCCGACTTCCGTTGAAGCCGCTGAGCTGATGTTCAACTTTGAATACAACGGGCGGTGGACGATTTTTTTGCGTTAATTGGCGACGAAACTCGCTAATTGGATCTGTGGACATAGGTAACGTGCTCGTGGATACGTTGAGTCTACCGCTCGCCCACGCAAAAAACGCCCCGAGACCGAAGCCTCGGGGCGTTTCTGGGTGCAAATCAAGTTGACGTTAGTAACACAACGGCCAATGAGGGCCGGGGCGACGACGGTAGTCGTGCCGCCCTCACCCCCTGCCCCTCTCCCGCAAGCGGACGAGGGGAGAGTCGCCGCCCGCGGTCACGCCCCCGGGACCGTAGTCCCGGGGCGTTGCCGCGAATGGTTTCGGGGCAAAGGGGCCGTTCTCGCCCCTCATCCCTAATCCCTCGCTCAATACATATCCTCGTCGCCGCCTTGCGGCATGGCGGGGGCTTTTTCCTTCTTCGGCTTGTCGGCCACCAACGCGTCGCTCGTCAAGAGCAACGTGGCCACGCTCGAAGCGTTTTGCAACGCGGTGCGGGTGACCTTCGTCGGATCGATTACGCCGGCCTTGACCATGTCCTCGTAGACGCTGGTCAACGCGTTGTAGCCGAACGCGCCCTTGCCCTCGATCACCTTCTCGCAGACGATGCCGCCGTCCTGGCCGGCATTGCCCGCAATTTGCGTCAACGGCGCGCGGCAGGCACGCAGCACGATCTTGTAGCCGACCTCTTCGTCCTGGCTGACGTCGGTGGGCTTGACGGAGGTCGAGGCCCGCAAGAGGGCCACGCCGCCGCCGGGCAAAATGCCCTCTTCCACCGCCGCACGGGTGGCGTGCAGGGCGTCCTCGACGCGGGCCTTCCGCTCCTTCATCTCGCTCTCGGTGGCCGCGCCCACGTTGATCTTGGCCACGCCGCCGGCCAGCTTGGCCAGCCGCTCTTCCAGCTTCTCGCGGTCGTAATCGCTGGTGGTGTTCTCGATCTCGCGCCGCAATTGCTCGATGCGGCCCTTGATCTCGCTGCTCTTGCCGGCGCCCTCGATGATCGTCGTGTTGTCCTTGTCGATGACGATCTTCTTCGCCCGGCCCAGTTCGGCCAGCGTGATGTTCTCCAGCTTGCGGCCCAGGCTCTCGAAGATGGCCGTGCCGCCGGTCAGAATGGCGACGTCCTCGAGCATGGCCTTGCGGCGATCGCCGTAGCCGGGCGCCTTGATGGCCGCGACCTTCAAGGTGCCGCGCAGGCGGTTAATCACGAGCGTGGCCAGCGCCTCGCCGTCGATGTCTTCGGCGATCAACAAGAGCGGCTTGCCCGTGTTGACCACTTTCTCCAACAGCGGCACCAACTCCTTGATGTTCGAGAGCTTCTTCTCGTTGATCAAGACGTAAGCGTCTTCGAGCACGCACTCCATCTTGGCCGGATCGGTGACGAAGTAAGGAGACAGGTAGCCGCGATCGAACTGCATGCCCTCGACCCACTCGACCTCGGTGGCCAGGCTCTTGCCCTCGTCGACGGTGATGACGCCGTCCTTGCCCACCTTTTCCATGGCGTCGGCCAGCAGCTTGCCGATCTCGGGGTCGTTGTTGGCGGCCACGGTGCCGACCTGGGCGATCTCTTCCTTCTTGTTCTTGACCGAGATCGACATGCTCTTGAGCTTGTCGGTGATGTCGGCCACGGCCTTCTCGATGCCCTGCTTGAGTTGGATCGGGTTGACCCCGGCGACTACGGCGCGGAGGCCTTCGTTGAAGATGGCCTCGGCCAGGATGGTGGCCGTGGTGGTGCCGTCGCCGGCGACGTCGCTGGTCTTGCTGGCGACTTCGCGGACCATGCGGGCGCCCATGTTCTCATAGACGTCTTCCAGATCGATTTCCTTGGCCACGGTCACGCCGTCCTTGGTGACGGTGGGCGAGCCGAAGCTTTTCTGCAGGATGACGTTGCGGCCGCGCGGCCCGAGAGTCACTTTCACCGCCTGGGCCAACTTGGAAACGCCGCGCCGCAGGGCATCGCGGGCTTCCTGATCGAATGCAATCATTTTCGCCATGGGGGACTCCTTGTATGTCTGGTTGTTTTGTAGATTTCACAAGCAAGCGGCGGCGGCCGCGCGCGGAGACCGGCGCCAACCGTCACCTCTTGCGGCACGTGCGTTATTCGATCACGGCCAGAATGTCCTCTTCGCGCAAGAGCAGCAGTTCGCGCGTGCCCAACTTGAAGGTGTCGCCGGCATAGGAGGTAAACAATACACGTTGGCCGATCTTGACCTGTAACGGGCTGCGCTTGCCGTTGTCCAGCAGGCGACCGTCGCCGACACTGACCACTTTGCCGCGGGTAGGCTTGTCCTTGGCGGTATCGGGCAGGACGATGCCGCCAGCGGTGACCGTCTCCGACTCCTCGCGCTCGACGACCACCCGGTCGCCCAACGGCTGGAGCTTGATCTTGCTCGGGTCAGAAGATTCTTTCTCTTTTTTTGCCATGCCTGTTTGTCTCCGAAAAAGCTCTGTAGGGAAATTCGTCTGCCAAAGCGGCGCGCACGGAACACTGGGGCAGGTTGAGGACGCAATCGGCGCGCCAAAGAATCTCCGGATATCATAACTGCTTGGAATAAAAAAAGTTATGATTGGTTGCCGGGCCCGTGGGCCACGGCGGCGGCCCACGCAGAACTGCCATTTTGACAGGAAGATTGACATGGGCCTAGAATGTAATACTATTGAGGGGTGCAATTTCGCCTTCGGCGTCCGCGGCTGGAAAGCGGACTGACGCCAACCGAGATTGGCAAGCCGGGAAGGCAACTAGGAGGACGCAAGGGGGGCGTTTCGTGGTCTTATTGTCTCTTTTTCTGGATAGGGCTCGTCGACTAACACGCAACCGCATGGTGGCCGCAGGCGTTTTGGGCTTGGGCTTGGCACTGGTCGGCACGCTCGGCTTGTCGGCCAGAGGAGCGGATGAAGTTAAGCCGGCCGGCGAGATCAAACCGGGTGGCGAGATCAAACCGGGCGGCGAGAGCAGACCGGGCGGCGAGATTAAACCGGGTGGCGAGATCAAACCGGGTGGCGAGACCCAAGCGGCCGGCGAAGTCAAACGGGCGGCGGAGGTCATCAAGGATGCCCCGGTCGTTGTGCTCGACCCGGTCCAAGCTACGCTGGATCGTCTGCGGCAGATGACCGTGCCGATGCAGCAGGCGTGGTTGAAGCGACTGGAGGCGCGGGCCTCGCGGGCGGCGCGGCTGACGTTCGACCCCGACGAGGCGAAACGGCAGGAAGCCAAGGTCTATGCCCAACTGCACCAGAGAATGGTTACCTGGCAGGTCATGCGCACCGTCATCGACGAGATTGACGCGTGGGAGAAGGGCATCGTTGACCGGCTAATGCGGCAGTACGGCAACCTGGTGTTCGACACCTTCCACAAGCAAACCGACGTCTATAACCAGCGGCGGCAAGCGTGGCTCGACGTCTACAACGACTGGGAACACGCCGGCAAACCGTTCGACCAAAAGGACCGCCTGATCGACTGGCTCTACGCGGCCATCCGCAGTTCCGCGCCCGGTTCCACGGAGCCGATCCCGGAGCGGCCGAAGTTCGTGAGCGAACGGCCGGTGGCGCCCGTGCCCCCGATGCAGCCGCCGATCATGGCGAAGCCGCCCGCGGCTGCCAGCGCCGGCCAGACGCCCGCGAAGATGCCGGTCGCGCCGACGGCGCCGGCCGAGACTGCGAAGTCGCAAGCGGCCCCGGGCGCAGGTGAGTCGTTGCAAAAGCCAAAACCGGAGGGCGACAAGCCGCCGGAAAAGACTCCGGCAAAACGGCCGGCCGAGACGGCGAAGCCGCAGGCGGCCGCGGAAAGGCGGGGATCTGCAGATGCGGACCGGGAACTGGCGAAAATGGCTCCCCGCCGCGCGGCGGAGCCGCCGCTCGCCGCACCGGAGCCGAGTGCCGCTCGGCCCGGGCCAGGAGTGGCTGCCGCCGAGCGGCCGTGGCGACGGCATGCTGCCGGCGACGAGACGGCCAGGGCCGTAGTGGGTTCGCCGGCCATCGCGGCACGCCGTGCGGCGGATCCGCAAGCCGTCCGTGGCACGAGCGTGCAACTGCCGTCGCGGCAACCGGCCGCCGTTGCCGTGTCGGTGCCAAGGGTGGCTGCGCCGGTGCCGCCCCCGGTTGAGGCCGTCGCGCTGGCGAGGCCCACGCCGTCGAAGTCTGCGGCGTTCCGCCCGGCGGCCGTGGAAACCATGACCTCCGTCAGTCGCGAAACGCCGGGCACGGTGGAAGTCGAGCCGGACGAGTTGGCCGCCCGCATTCGCGGCTGTAATCTGGCGCTGCGAGCGCTGGAAGTGGAATTGGAGGAAAAGGTCACTTGGACGGCGGCGCGGCTGGAGCCGGTGGTGAAGCGGTTGGAGATTTTGGCCCTTCGCCGCCATGATCTGGAACTTTTCCGCGGGCTGGTGCCGAAGCAAGAGCAGCCGGGGCTCGATACGTTGGCATCGACGAAGAGCGCGGTTTCGCCGTTGGCCGTCCATATCGTGGAGGCCCGCAATTGGGCTTCCGGCGCCGCTTTCAAGGGCAGCGAGGAAGAGCGTCAGCGGGAGCTGAGGCGTCTCAATGAGCTTTCCCACCGGCTGGCGGCCGTGGTAGGGAAGTGACCGTCGCGCTTCCCGGAGCACTGGCGGGATAACCACGATTGCCGCATTGTCCTTCTCTTAGGCGGTGGAATGAGGGAAAATGGTAAGAGGGAAAGAGCGAAAAGGGGCGTTGCCGTTTCCCTTTTTCGTTTCTCCCCCTTTTTCCCGCGCACACTGATTCTCTGATGGCTGAAACGTTGCCCCCCTCTGACAATTCCCTGGCGGCCGAGAAGGTGCGCTCCTTTCCCGCCACGCCCGGCGTGTACCTGATGAAGGACAACGCGGGGCGGATCATTTACGTGGGCAAGGCGAAGAACCTCCGCGCCCGGGCGGGCAGCTATTTTCTCAAGGCCGCGGCCGAAGATTTGCGGACCGCCCGGCTGGTGCAGGAAATCCGCGACATCGACTACCTGAACGCGGAGAGCGAGCTGGATGCCCTGTTGATGGAAGCGCGGCTGATCAAGGACATCCTGCCGAAGTTCAATCGCGATCTGCGCGACAACAAGACCTTTCCCTACCTGGAGATCTTCACGCACGAGGACTTTCCCCGCGTCCGCTTTACGCGCGAGCCGAAAGCGCGGGGGACGAAGCTCTACGGGCCGTTCACCAACCCGCGGGGGCTGCGGGGCGCGATCCAGGTGTTGCAGAAGATTTTCAAGTTCCGCACCTGCACGTTGGACATCGAGGAGAGCGACAAGCGGTGGCGTTGGTTTCGCCCCTGCCTGCTGGCGTCGATTGCCCAGTGCACGGCTCCCTGCAACTTGCGGATCTCCCGGGAGGATTATCGCAAGAACATCCATCGGCTGCAACGGTTTCTCGACGGCGACCGGAGCTCGCTGTTGGCCGAAATGCGGGAGGACATGGCCGCCGCGGCTAAATCGCTGCACTTCGAGGAGGCGGCCCGCCTGCGCGACGAGATCGAGATGCTCGAATCGCTCGACGAGCGAGGGAAGCTGGAAAAGCACGTGCAGCCGGAAGTTTTCCCCATCGATCCGAAGCGGGGGCTGGCCGGTCTGCGCAAAGTGCTGCACCTGGCGGAGCGGCCGCGCACGATCGAGGGCGTCGACATCGCGCATATCGCCGGCACGGAAACGGTGGCGGCCGTGGTACAGTTTCTCGACGGCCTGCCGTTCAAGCCCGGTTACAAGCGGATGAAGATTCGCGGCGTCGAGGGGCCCGACGACGTGGCCAGCATCCACGAAGCCGTGCTGCGGCGTTTCCAACACATTCAGGACAGCGAACGGGCCCCCGACATCTTGCTCATCGACGGCGGCAAGGGGCAACTCCACGCGGCCATGGCCGCCCTGGCCTCGCTGGGCCAGAGCGGGCAGAAGGTCATCGCCTTGGCCAAGCGAGAGGAGCTCGTCTTCACGCCCGAGGCGGACCAGCCGCTCTCGTTGAGCCGGCACAGTTACGCGTTGCGGCTCCTGCAATATGTGCGCGACGAGGCCCATCGCTTCGCGCAGCACTATCATCACCTGCTCCGCCGCCGCTCGCAATTGGGCGAAGAAGAGCGGTAGAAAATTTCGCCGGGAGCGGAGAGTTTTTGCACCGCTTCCTTGCCGGCGGCGAGGCGGGAGAATCGCCGAAGTCCGCCAAAACCGCGGCTTTTGCCGCGAAATGTTAGGGGACGCACGAATTCAGGCTCTGCGCCATACGCTATGTTTTTGTGACTGGGGCAGGTCGATGTCGGCGGACCAGTGATGCAAGGAGATCTCACTCTCTCACCATTCCCGCCGATCGAAAACCTCTCCCCATCCGGCATTCCGTGAAGCACTAAAGCAGGCAGGCAATGAGCAACGCGGCGGCAAATGACCTCGGCTTTGTGCCGGCCAGCGAGAACCGCCCCACAGCGGTGCCGCCCGTCGATCCGGCATCCCAGGCCCTCGACGCGATGCCGGCGGCGGACCTTCGCACGCTGGTTGGCCAGTTGCGCTCGCGGCAGGCCGACCTGGAGTGCGAGAACGAGAAACTCCGCCAACCGACGGCAACGGCCGGCGAGCCGTGGGCGGCGGGCGACGATGTCTTCGATGCGGTGCCGGTCGGATACTTTATCCTCGATCGGCAGGGAAACGTCCTGAAGGTAAACCGCGCAGCTAGCGCGCTGCTGGGGGTCGATCGCTCCGACCTACTGGCGAAACCCTTGAAAAGCCTTCTCGTAGCGGACGAGCGTTTCACCTTCGAAACTTACCTGAACCAACTCGTCTGCGGCGAGTCGCGCAAATGGACCGGCACGTTCACCTTCCTCAAGGATGAGGAACCGGTCCATGTCGTCGTGGTGGCTGGTACCGGCGGCAGACCGGAACAGGCGATAACGAACTGGAGTATGGTGATGATGGACGTCAACGACTGCACGGCGTTGGAAAGAGCCCTGGGAGAAAGCGAAATGTTGTACCGCTCAATGGTCGAGAACGTCAACATCGGCATCACGTTCATCGACACCAAGCACACGATCGTCAAGACGAACCGGGCGCAATCGCAGATGTTTGCCAAGGACGTCGACTTGTTTTGCGGGAAAAAAGTGCTTCGCGGAGTACGAGAAGCGGGCGCAAGTCTGCCCCCATTGCCCGGGAACGAGAGCCATGTGGACTGGCAAGCCGGCCCAAGTCGAAATCATTGGCATTCGGGACGACGGCAGCCGTTTCAATGCGCGGGTCAAGGCCGTGCCGGTGTACGGGCCGGACAAGATCGTTACCGGCTTCATCGAAGTCGTGGAAGACATCACCGAGCACAAGCGGACGGAGTTGCGCCTGCGGGAGTTCGCGGCGATGGTGGCGGCCAAGAACCAGGCCCTGGAAGAGCACACCGCGGCCCTCGAGGCGGCCACCCGCGCCAAGGACGAATTCCTTTCCAACATGAGCCACGAACTGCGCACGCCGCTGAACGCCATCATCGGTTTCTCGGAGGGATTGCTGGAACGCGCCGATTGCTTTCCGCTGGCCGATTACCAGAAGGATCGCATCGGCCGCATTCGCACGAGCGGCGAACAACTGCTGACCTTGATCAACGGCGTGCTCGACATCGCCAAGATCGAGTCGGGCAAAGTGCAGCTCAATCTGCTGACGTTCGAGATCGACCAGTTGGTCGACGAACTGCGGGGCATTACCGAAGTGCTGCTGAAAAGCAAGCCGGAAGTCCAGTTCGCGCTCGAGGTGGGATCGGGCATCCCGGCCATCACTTCCGACTACGACAAACTGCGGCGCATTCTCATCAACCTGTTGAGCAACGCCGTGAAGTTCACCCGCCGCGGCAGCGTCTCGCTCTCCATCAATCGCATCAACGAAACGCTGGTGCTGGAAGTTGCCGATACCGGAATCGGTATTCCGCAACAGTACGCCGATCGCGTGTTCGGCAAGTTCTTCCAGGTGCCCGGCGTCCGGGCAGACCAGTCGCTGCGGGGCAGCGGTCTGGGGCTTTCGATTTGCCGGTCCTACGCGAGGATGTTGGGAGGCAACTTGTCGGTGCGGAGCTTCCAATGGAAGGGGAGCACGTTTACGTTCACGGTGCCTTTGACGCTGCAACTGCCCGAGGCCCCCGCCTCGGCGGCACCCGCTGCGGGCGCCGCGCTCGAGCCCGACCACCTGCAGACGGCCGCCATCAAGCATCCCAAGGTCCTCTGCATCCAGCCCGATGTGGCCTCGATGACCCTGCTGAGCGACTACCTGATCGAAGCGGGATGTGAGATGTTTTGCACGGCCGAGGGCAGCGAGGCCGCCGCGCTGGGCGTCAGGGAAAACGTGCATCTGATCATTCTCGACCTGGTCCTACCCAACCTCGACGGCTGGAAGATCCTTCACGAGCTGAAAATGAGTCCGGTCACGGGCCATATCCCCGTCCTGATCGTCACGTCATTGGACGAGGAGCCGATGGCGCTGCGTTTGGGGGCAGCCGCCTATCTCCGCAAACCGGTAAACCGCTCGCAACTTCTGCAATCGGTCGAGCACGTGCTCTCGCGCGAAAACCGCTACATACGATTCAAACCCGGTGACGACAAGTCGCCCGATCGGCCACCGCTCGTCGCGGTGGCGCCTTAAACGAAAACATCACGGCAACCGATGGAAACAGGGGCAGGAGAGCAGATCATGCAAACGATTCTCTTGGTCGAAGACAACGACAACAACGCCAACATCATCGAGGACATCTTTGCCTTCGACGACGTGCCGGCCAAGCTGCACACGGTCGTCAGCGGGGAGGACGCGCTGCGGATCGCCGCGGAGATCCAGCCGGCCTTGATCCTCATGGACTTGCGGCAGCCCGGCCTCGACGGCCTGGAGACGACGCAGTTGCTCAAGGGAAATCCGCTGACGAAGGACATTCCGGTGTGGGCCATCACGGCCTACTCGATGAAGGGCGACCAGGAACGGGCCCAGGTGGCCGGCTGCACAAAATATTTCACCAAGCCGATCAATCTCAAGCAATTGGTCGCCAGCCTCCGCGAATTCTTGCAGGCCGGCGGGGAAGCAATGGTGGCCGCCGACGCCTCCGTGGAGGCCTCGTAAAGATCATGTTGGGATGGCAGGCCCCAGGTTGGGATGGCAGTCCCACGTTGGGATGGCAGTTGCACGTTGGGATGGCAGTTGCACGTTGGGATGGCAGTTGCACGTTGGGATGGCAGTTGCACTGTCATCCCTTCTCTGCGGTAATCGCGGGGGCGGCCGTGCAACTGCCGCCCCATCGACGGCCGGCCGTGCAACTGCCGCCCCAACGATGATGAGGGCGAGCGGCGAAAGCGTCGTCGTCAGATGCCGCCGTCGACCACGAATCGCTTGGCCGCATTATCGCTCCGCAAGGCGAGGTTGTGCTTGTGGACGAAGCTGATCTCGACGGGGGTTTCCCAACATCCGGCGTCCTTGGCCGCCGTTGGTTCGCCGACGTGAACGTCCATTGTTGCTAACTCCCCCATTTCCTTCTCCAAGTTTTGGCCAGTGGTCGAATCCGCCAGGAACTTCTGCGCCTCCGTCCAGTCCTTTTTGGCGCAGGCAGCAAAGAACGCCTGAATCGCTTCCTTGGGCGTCAGTTTTTCATATTTCCCGGCATCGGGGAGCGGTTTCAACTCCGCCAGCCGTTTCGCATCGGCCTGTACGTTCGGCCCCAACACGATCCACCGCTTGGCGGCATCGCTGCGGCACACCCTGAAGGGGAGCTTCATGGTGATCTTGATTTCGTAGGGAACGAACCAGCCCCGATAACCTTTTGACTGGAAAGGCGTGCCGAGACGAACCAGCTTCAGTCCGCCCAGGTATTGCCGGACTCGCCCGTCGCACGGCCAGAGAAACTTCTCTACTTCCTTCCAGTCTTTCTTCTCGCAGGCCGTGAAAAACGTCCGGGCCGCCTCCTCGGGCGTCATCTTTTCATACCGCGCGTTGTCCGGCAACCGCTCGGGCTGGTGGTAGAGATGCACTTTTTCCGGCATCTTGATGGTGAAGACCGCCGGATCGATGGGCTGGTCATAGTCGATCCGCTCCACGGTCAGGATCAGCACTTCGCCGGCCTTCCGGTGCAGATACGCGTCGAAGCCCACCAGTCGCTTAGTCTTGCCGTCGAAGCGGTACACGCGGCGCATGTCCGCGTCTTCAAAAGACTTGTTCTTGAGGTAATCGTCGGCGGGCAGGCGGCTTTTCGCCTCGACGGTCACTATCACCTGCTCGCCCGCCGCGGTGGTCTGATGGGTGAGCTTGAGATCCCACCGTTTGGCTTGGGCGCAGCGGAGTTCGTGAGTGAGCATGTCTTGTACTTCCGTCAGCGCCAAGAGCCAGCCGGTGTCGAAAGCGGCGGGACTGGGCTGCGGAAACGTCACCACATAGTCCGGCCGGATGAGCATGGTAGTCGACTTGCCGTCCATCACGGCCACCCGCCCCGGTTTCTCCACCCGCCATTTCGGTTTCGCGCCGAACTGCTTCCAGATTTCGACGGGCACGAAGTCGTACTGGTCGCCGATCATGACAAAGTTGTCGTGGGCAATGGTCCGCAATTTGGCCAGGATGTGAACGGTGGACGGGCTCGGGGTTGCTTCGGCGCCCTGGGCCAGCACTTCGGCGGCCCGCTCGGCCTCGGCCGTGGCCGGCTGGGCGAGCCAGAATCCCCCCACCAACAGCATGGCGATCGCGGCCGCCATCGCCCCACTGATCCCCAACACGCGGATGCGATTTCTCATTTTCAGTCTCCTTAACTCTACGGCCTGTTGTTGCAGAATTCGATCCATCACTTGGGTTTCCAGCGAAACCGGCGATGCGGCCAGGCCCTCGCGTTCCAGCCGGGCCGTCAACTCCCGCGTCGCTTCAAGTTCCGCACGGCAGGAAGAACACTCGTCCATGTGGGCCTCCATCCGGGCGCGATCCGCCGGATCGAGCAAGCCTTCGAGGTAGGCGGCCAGCGCGTCGCGACATTCGGTGCACTTCATGGCGTCACCTCGCTTCCCGCGCCGCCGCGCCTGGCAAGCTGCTCCCGCAAGAGGACATAGGCTCGGGAAAGCCTCTTGGTGACCGTTCCCAGCGGTACGCCCAAGTCACGGCTGATGTCCGCGCACGAGTGCCCTCCGTAAAATCGCAACACGACGACCTCCCGGTAGGCGTCGGGCAGCCGCGTCACGGCTTCCGTCACGGCAGGACGGGCGCCGGGGTCTGGTTTCGTTGCCTCGGCCAGCTCGAGCTGGTCACAACTCACCGACTTGTGCCGCATGGCGGCCCGCCGGGTTTCCTGGCACACGCGATCGGCAATGCCCAACAGCCAGGAGAAAAAGGACTCTGGCTTGCGCAGGTTGCCCAAAGCAAAGTACGCCCGCACGAATGTCTCTTGCGCCGCCTCCATGGCTTCACCCATTTCGCCCAGGTGGAACCGCACGTGCCTGGTCAAGGGAGTCTGATAGCGGGCCACCAGGTGGCGAAACGCCTCGGGGTGGCCGTCCAGACACGATCGCACGCATTCTGCATCCGATGGCGGCATCCACTTCCTCGCAGTTGAGCGCGGCGCTGGGCTCTATCTATCTATTAGTGGTGCAGGGGGCCGTTTTGCGGCCAAAATCCGTGCGGATTTTTCCCTCTGCATCCGCAGGCAGTCACTCTAGCGATTGAGAGCCGAGATGTTTATGGGGACCCAGGTGAATCGTATCGCGTGCCGGGGGCCGCTCGGCGGTACTGATTTTCTGCAGAGGGGCCCCGTCCATCCATTCCGGAAAAAAAATCCGGAAAATTGCCTTTCGGCTACTTGTCGAAATCCGCCGGGACGTTACACTCATGCAATCGCGTGGGATTTCCGCCCATAGGTGGATTTAGTGACGGGATGCTTGCGGGAAAGTCGCCCAATTGGTACACTAGGGACAACTTGGATGTCCGCTCCCAGACCGCCACGCAACGACCGCGTTCGCCCCGGCCGAGACGGCTATGCCTGCTGCGCAAGAATTCCTGCTCGGCGAGTTTCAGCGGACCCTGGACGAGCGATACCGGCTTTCGATCCCCAACGAATTGGGGGACGCATTGGTGGCGGAATCGGCCGATTGCATCCTGGCCAAGGAGCGGCCCGGCTGCTTGAGCCTGTGGAGCGCCCCGGTCTGGCAAACGCGGCTCGACGAAGGGGTCGAGTTGGTCAAGCAGAAGATGCGGGCGGGAAAGCTGCAGGAGCGGATTGCCGAGGTCCAGCTTTTCGGCCGGCTCCTCTCCACACGGCACCGCGCGGTTCAGCTTGCCGGCCGCGGCCGGCTGGTGATTCCCGAGGGTTTTCGCCCGTTCCTGGGCGTGGAACCGGGCGGCGAGGTGCAAATCATTGGTGCGGCGGTGTGCATCGAGATCTGGGAGCCGGCGGCATGGCTGAAGTATCTGGAAGGCCGGATGCCGCGGTTCCGCCGCTTGTTCGATCAGTTATCGCGGTAGGAGTAACGATTCGGTCGTGAACGGATTGTGGAAGGAGGGCGAGTGAAACGAGCCCGCCCCCCCGGTCGTGAACGTTGAAACTGCCCTACAAACAGCCACGGAATCAATGAGGCGTAAGTTTCCATGCCCGGTCCGGCGGGGCTTCCCATTCGAACCCGGCCGTGTCACCCGGTTGGAGTTGCAGGTCACCAGGGATGGGTCTTTTTTCGGGTTGCACGATGCGCCCGCCCATTTTCCCCCGGACCGGGCATGGATTGTTTTGTGGGAAAGCGGCACGGAAGAACGACACCGCCGCGGAGTGGGAGGTTCAGGGTAAGAGGGAAAAAGGGGAAACGGGAAAAAGCGAAATCGGACGTCAAAGTGTAACCAATCGCAACATACCCTATCAAATATTTCCCTCTTCTCCTTTCCCCCCCTTACACAGGGGCGTCAATCTTGTACGGCCACGTCAATTCGTCGGGCTCGTCTTTCCGCCGGTCTCATTCACGGTGACGAACGCCAGCCGCAACTGGTGCAGCGCGGCGTCGAACTCGTCGCTCTCTTCGGCCGTCCGATTGCCTTCCGTCTTCTGTTGGAGCATGGCGAGTAGATCGATCGAGTGTTTGGCTTGCTCGAGGCGCACGTCAATCTTATTCGTCACCGGATTGGGCATCAGCCCCAACGCGATTGCCCCTTGCAGATAAAGTGTGCTCACCAGGAAGGTGAGATTGGCAGGGGGGAGAGGCGGAGAGACGCCGGTCGGCGACGGCGTGTCGGCCGGTTGCGTGGCCTCGGCGGCGTGGCGGGCCGCTTCCCGCTCGGCTTCGACCTGGCTCTTCCAGTCTTCGTCAACGAAGAGTTTCTTTTCGGGATGCTGCGTTTCTTCGGTCATCGGTACACCTCATCAACGCGTAAGGACTCGCCGCTCCTCGCCGCGTGGACGCGGCGGCTAAACGTGGAGATCAAACCGTGGTAGTTTTTTCTCCCCTCTCCCCTTTTTTCTCTCCCTTCTCGTCATGGACTCGCTGACCGCGATCCATGTGGCGCCGTAGGGCCGCAGCAATGAAACCGGCAAAAAGTGGGTGCGGCCGCGTCGGCTGGGACTTGAACTCGGGATGATACTGCACGCCGATGAACCAGGGATGGTCGGGAAGTTCCACGACTTCCACCAGCGTGCCGTCGGGACTGGTGCCCACCACCTCCATCCCGTGTGCAGAAAACTGCTGGCGATAGACGTTGTTGAACTCGTAGCGGTGGCGGTGCCGCTCGGAGATGTCGGCCGACCCATAGCAGACGGCGGCCTTGCTGTGGGCAACAAGCCGGGTCGGCTGGGCGCCCAGCCGCATCGTGCCCCCCTTGTCGGTGATCGTTTTCTGCTCGTTCAACAGGCAGATGACCGGGTTGGGGGTGTCCTTGTCGAACTCGGTCGAGTTGGCCCGCTCCAGGCCGACCACGCTGCGGGCAAACTCGGCCACGGCGCACTGCATGCCCAGACAAATGCCGAAGAAGGGGATGCCGCGCAGGCGGGCGAAACGCACGGCGTCGACTTTGCCTTCGATGCCCCGCTCGCCAAAGCCGCCGGGCACCAGAATGCCGTCCACGCCGGCCAGCAAGCGTTCCGGCCCTTCCCGCTCCACGGCCTCGCTATGGATGCGCTGAATGCGGACCTGTACCTGGTTATGAACGCCGGCGTGGTCGAGGGCCTCGTAGATCGACTTGTAGGCGTCGCGGTGCTCGGCGTACTTTCCCACCACGGCGATGCTGATTTCGTGATTGGGGTTGCGCAGGCGGTGCAGCAGCTCGCGCCAGTGATCCAGATTGAGCGGGCCGGCCTTCAGGCCCAGCTTCTTCACGATCAGCTCGTCCATGCCGTGCTCGACCAGGCTCATGGGCACTTCGTACACGGAAAAGTCCTTGTCCTTCTCCTCGATCACGGCCTCGATGGGCACGTTGCAAAAGAGAGCGATCTTCGCCCGATCATCCCGGCTCAAGGACCGCTCGGTGCGGCAGACCAACAGGTCGGGCTGGATGCCGATTTGCCGCAACTGGCCCACCGAATGCTGGGTGGGCTTGGTCTTCAGCTCCGCCGCCGCTTTCAGGTACGGCACCAGCGTCAGGTGGATGTACAGGCAGTTTTCCTTGCCCACGTCGAGCGAGAATTGGCGGATGGCCTCCAGGAACGGCTGGCTCTCGATGTCGCCCACCGTGCCGCCGATCTCACTGATGACGACGTCGACGTCGGGCCCGTCTGGCTTGGCCAGTGCGGCCTTGATCTCGTTGGTGATGTGGGGAATCACCTGCACGGTCTGCCCCAGGTATTCGCCCCGCCGCTCTTTCTGGATCACGGAGAGGTAGATCTGGCCGGTGGTGTAGTTCGAGTGACGGTTCAACGGGCTGTTGGTAAAACGCTCGTAATGGCCCAGGTCGAGATCCGTTTCGCTGCCGTCGTCGAGCACGTAGACTTCGCCGTGCTGATAGGGGCTCATCGTGCCCGGGTCGACGTTCAGGTAAGGGTCGAGTTTTTGCATGCGGACCGCGAGGCCCCGCTGTTCCAATAACATGCCGATCGAGGCGCTGGTGAGCCCCTTGCCGAGGGAGCTGACGACGCCGCCGGTGACGAAAATGTGTTTGCTCATGGGAAAATCCGTCCTGGTGGTGAAAGCCGCATCGTGCTAGCACGAAACCATTATTGTAAAACGATGGGCCGCAGCGTGGAAGTGCCGGCCGCCGGGGGTAGTGTCCTAGTTTGGCCGAAAAAGATGCGGAGTAAAGGGAAATCTAGCGCGCCCCGCCGCTTTGGGGCTAATTGGGCAGTTTTTCGGCCCACGAGAAGTTGGTCGGAGATGAGTCGGAAAGGGGTCCACTTTGCTCGTTGTAGGCAAACTTGATAACGCCCTCTGGCGTTCGTCGCATTATTTGTCTCCATCCATCGTTTGTGCTAATTCGGACTGCGCCGTCAGAATATTCCCAGGCTCCAGTTATGTGGGGAACATGGGTCATATGAACCGTGTGGTCAGCATGCAACGTCTGAAAATATTCGTGCATGTAGGCACTGTTGCCAGCATGCAAATCGCAGCCTAAACGGTCACAACTCCAGCGGCCGATGAAAAATCGTTCTGCTCGACGATAACCCAACCATCGCCATGGCCAAAAGTCGTAAATCAAGACCGTGGCAGAAAGAATTACAACGATTAGCCCAATTGTTCCCATTATCTGTTCTGGTAGATGGTAGGGATTGCCGATCCACAGCATGGACGTTCCGCCAATTGCGCAGATAGCGGCAACGTCACGTAACGCATGACTCCGCATGGGCTCTGCCACGATATGCCCTCCGCTTGACAGTCACACCGAAGGGCGTACAATGGCGATAGTCTGAGCGCCAGTGCCGCCCAAGGGCACCAAAACAAGAAGCCGCCGGGTTCCAGCCGGCGGCTTTCATTTTACCCTCTTGGGGCGGTCTTGCAATCCGGTTTACGCTGCCATCGCGTATCCTTCGCCCATGACGGCGTCAAACAAGTCTTCGAAGCTCATCAGCGTATCCACCACGCCCGCAGCCATTGCCGCCGGCAACCGCTTACGCTCGGCCACCACGTCATTCGTCCGCCAAACGAAGTTGTAGTAGGCAAGAAACATGGCGCAGGCCGCTTCGAGGTTTTCCAGCTTCTTCGAGAAGCCGAGCGACAACCGGGTAAACCGCTTCATCAAGGTACGGATCGTCAGGTTGTGCCGCTCCACGTGGCTGGTGCATATCGACCGCTCTTCATCCTCTCGTATCCCGAATATCCCCTTCCGCTCCGTGCCGACTATTTCCGGCGGCGCGTACCGGCCGGGTTGGGTCGCGTTGCGATAGTCCTTCTTGATCGTGCCAAACTTGGCATAGGGGCCGAAGGCCAGATCAACGGCCTCGGGGTATGCGGCGAAAGCATCGGTACTGAGTTGGGTAATGTGGACGTAGCCGCCGGCCTGGTAGGCGTGCGGGTCGCTCTGGTGCGGCTTGGGCATGACCAGGCGGTGCGACAGATCCACCATCAGCCGCCGAGCGTTGTCGCCTGATCGCTTGCCGACAACGAAGCTGGCGACCAGCTTGGTATCCTGGTCCAGGGCGGTCCACAGATACACGTCGCCCACGTCGTGCCGCTCGACCTTCTCTTGCGGGGAGAGTCGGCCTTGCTTCTTCTCTACGAACGTCCAGATTTCGTCACACTCTACGTGTCGCATGGTCAGGCCCCGCAGTTTGGCGTCCATGTACCGCTTGCACCGCTGCCCGAAGCTGACCAGCAACCGCATAATGGTGTCCCGATGAACGCCGGTTAGCCGCTCGGTGGATCGGATCGTGTTGCCTTCGACCAGGTGGTGAAGGACTTCTAGCTTCTTCTCGCGTGGGAGTGTGTTCGACATAGCGGATTCCCTTTCGGCTGGGCTTCCGCTAGAATGCTGATGTAGGTCGCATCTGGCGAAAGCCGGTTGTGATTCGCCCCTGGTTGAGATTCGACCCTCGACCAGGGGTTTTTGTTGGGCCCATGACTCCCAATGTCTGCCTTTATTGTATATATATTAGAAATCTTGTCAAGTGATTTGCTCTTGACTGTATTTTTTTAGGATATACAATACTGGCATGAAAACGCAAAGATCTCGTGGGCGACCCCACAAAGAACCATCTGAAACAAAAAGCGAGACTATCCTTATACGCCTCGAAAGGGGGGAAAAGGAGGGATTTCGTGCTGCCGCAGAAGTCGCCGGAATCGACCTTTCGGCATGGATGCGCGAACGGCTACGACGGGCGGCCCGCCAAGAGTTAGAGGAAGCACGTCTTCCCATCCCCTTCCTTCAGCACGTCCTAAAGGAGCTGCAAAATGGGTAAGGCTCGTGGCGAGATTGTTTTTGACCACAAAGGGATTGGACAAGCTCTAAGAGAGAACCGCTTGGTTGTCCCCATTAACCAGCGATCTTACGCATGGGAAGAGCAACACGTCACGGAACTGTTTCAGGACTTTGCGAACGCTGCATCCAGTGATGACCCGGACTATTTTCTTGGAACCATAGTGTTAACTCAATCGGAGTCCGGTCTTCCGGAGGTTACGGATGGGCAGCAACGATTGGCCACGGCGACGGTTTTACTGGCCGCTATTCGTGACTACCTACACACTCACGGCAACGTTAACAGGGCAACTTCCCTTTCCAACGACTATCTCTTGACAACGGACTTACGCACCGAAGAAGTTGTGCCGCGTCTGACTCTTAATGTCGATGACAGCGAGTATTTTGTTAAGCGGGTGCTGTCCCTACCTGAAAGTGGCGACCGATACATTCAGCCGATGAAACGTTCCCATTACAAAATCGATGCGGCAGCGAAGTTGGCCGCTCAGCACATTGAGAGCGTCGTAACTCCCTATCGGGAAGATTCTCGCGTGGGCAAGTTGATCGACTGGGTGGACTTTATTCGAGTGAATGCAAAAGTGATTCTGGTCAAGGTGCCCGATCATATTAACGCCTTTACGATGTTCGAGACACTAAATGATCGTGGATTACGGATTGCGCAATCTGACCTTCTCAAGAATTACCTATTTGGAAAAGCGGGCGACAAGCTGCGCGAGGTTCAGCCGAAATGGGCATCAATGACGGGTGCCCTTGAAACGATTGGCGGGGACGAAGATTTAACCGTAACCTATATTCGGCACCTCTGGATTACCAAACAAGGTCACACACGAGAACGGGATTTGTCTCAGAGTATAAAAGACGCAATCAACAGCAAGCAACGGGCTGTCGATTTTTCAGGGGAATTGGCGGACTCAGCCCAAGATTACGTTGCCATAATGTCCCCGGACCATGAAAAATGGAATGAGTACGGCAACACTACGCGACGGCACATCCGGGCAATCGTGCAACACCTACGTGTTGAGCAAATCCGCCCGTTAATGCTCGCTGTGGCCAAACACTTCTCTGTTGCCGAGTGCAAAAAGGCTTTTCGCTTATTCGTTTGCTGGTCCGTCAGATTCTTGGTCGTCGGCGGTCGAGGCGGCTTGCTGGACACAAACTATGCTAAACGGGCACAGCTTGTCGGGACGAAAGAAATCACGACGGCCGTAGGGTTGGCCGAATCAATGGCCGATGTGGTTCCGAATGATGCGGTGTTTCAGGACGCCTTTACGACGGCAAGGGTATCACAAAACTATCTGGCTCGGTATTATCTTCGCGCATTGGAATTGCAGATAAAGAAAGACAAGGAACCGGAACTAATTCCCAATGAAGACCAAGAGTCGATTAACTTAGAACACGTTCTCCCAGAAGTTCCGGCTACCGAGTGGGGCATCGATGCAGAGACGGCCGCAGCATGTCACAGACGGTTGGGCAACATGGTTCTTCTTCAAGTCACGCCCAACGCCACGATCGGCAATGCGGCCTTCCTGAAAAAGCGAAGCACATTCAAGGAGTCATCCTTCTTCCTGACCAAGATGGTAGCAGATAGCCGATCTTGGGGCCTCAAGGAAATCAATGGTCGCCAAAGGAAATTGGCGGAGCTGGCGATTCAAGCTTGGCCCCTGAAGGTCCGATAATTTCGACTTTCTTTCTAGTTTTTCTGACAGGGCCTTCAAATTAGGACACTACCCCGCCGGGTTGGTTCAGGGAGGGGGGCGACGTGGTGCCGCTAGGTTCGTGGCAGCACGGCAGCCGCGGTTGCGGGAGCAATGGCGTGCGAAAAGAAGCCCTTCTTTCAGTCGGCTCGCTGCGCGGGCCCGGGATCCGAGGCGGGCCAGAGGTCCCGAATGAGAATGGCGCCCGAGATGCTCAAAAGCGGGCCAATCGTGTTGTAGAGATATCTGTCGACGGTGGAGGCGGTATTGGCGTAGGCGGCGAGGCCCAGCGCGAGCAAGGCCATAAGGAGCGAGGGCGCCAGCAGCGTGCCCGGCAAACGAGCGAGGCGAAATACGCCCAAGGCAATCGGCAACCCCATCGCGAGCACCAGTTCGTGGTGAAGACAAAATCGCATTTGCGGCACCGCAGCCAGCAGCCGACCCCAGGAGAAGGTGTGTTCCTCGTAGGAGGGGCCGCCGATGAGATGTCGTACCGTATACAGCGCCACCACCCCCATCGCCATTCCCAGGCATGTCCAGGCGAATGCCCGACGCGGCGCCTTGCCTTGGGTCAGACGGACGTACGCCAGCAGCGCAAAGCAAAAGGTGAGCCCAAAGAGCAGGGTCGTCTCCTTGGCCACGGGCGCCGCCGTCATCAGCAGCGGGACGCACCACCATCTCGACCACAGTAGGGCGAGCGCCAGGGCGAGCAGGATGAGGATTTCCGCGGCATCGATGAGCGCGCCTCCCAAGGTAAGGTTGACGACGTTCCAGCCGGTAAGATAGAGGAAGGCGGCGATCAGTCCCACGGTAGGGCTTCCGGTCAGCAATTCTCCCAGCCGCAGCAGAACAAGGCAGGCGAGGGCCATCAGCACGGAATTGACAAACAGCAAAGCGAAGCAGGCCGGATCCCAGCCACCAATTGCCCGGGAAGGGACCGCGCGGTAGACGAAACTGGCCAAACCGGGAACGAGCACGCGAAAGCGGAACGGCGGCTCGGCGTGCGCGTAGTCGGATTGAACCATGTTGTAGTACGCCTGGGGGTCGCCTCCCGCGTGGCGCACGTCGAAGCGGTTAAGCGTCTGATATCCGAAGGAAAAGGAGGCGACCGCAAACACGGCGAACAACACGGCGTAGCCGCCAGGCGCGATCTGAGTGCGGCTGAGGACAGGCACGCCCGCCATGGTTGGGGGGGTGGGTGCGATCATTAAGCTCTCCGGCGAAAAAGCGGGATTTCAGTTCGCATCAGCCGTCAGTGGTCTTAGCCGCTGACGACGATACCACCTGATGATAACCCGGTCCACGAAAAATCCCAACAGGACGACGTAAAACCCTTCGGTGTTGAAGCGGTAGCGGTTGTTTTCGGCGCTTTCGAACGTGGTGCTGACAAGGAACACGTAGATGATCGTGAAGAGCATATACAGCAGCAACCCGTACTGTGCCGCAGTCAGCTTCGAAGTTGCTCCCATGCTGGCCGCCCGCGTCCCCAGTTCTCCTCGCGCTTGCGGCAAGCCTTGCAGGCTGGCTCTTTCCCGCACCAGCAGCGCCAGACCGTAGAGCACCAGCGCCGGCAGGCCGATCGCTAGGAACACGTATGCATACTGGGCTTCCGTGTGGGTGTGAACGAACGGTCCTTTGATGTTGCCGAAGTCGTAAGGGATTTTCCCGAACAGGCCGTAGTCGACGACGCTCGCCAGCGGTTCGGTGTAGGGCCGATTGCGAACCAGGTTCATGTGATCCGCTGGCGACTTGAGGTAGCAGAAATAGGAGCGCGCCAGGCCGATGAGGAACGACGTGGGATGCTGCTTCAGGCCGGCGATCGCGTCTTTCCCGTAGGCCTTCGAGATGGCCATATAAGCCGCGTAGTTCATGTTGGGAGCCCCCGTCGACTTCACCGGGTCCACCAAGGCTGGCACGTTGGGGAACTTCGAGACATCCCGGTACTCGGGCGGATACTCCTTCAACTTGGACTCCCGGTCGAGCAGAGAGACGGGCGAAAGCACGCCTTGGCGGACCAACGTCTTTCTCTCCTCAAAGGGGATGTTGCGCGTCGTCATCGACCAGAAGTTCAGGCCAAACCAGGTGCTCGTACCGAATTGGCCGAAGACGAAATAGTTCTTGGCGTAGATCGCCACCAGCAGCAGGAACGGAATGGCCGCGCAGAGCAGGATCTTCCGCCAGTCGGAGCGGCAAGCGACCACCAGTGCCGCCACCAACAGGAGGAAGAAACCCAGGTGAAAAAGGGCGCGTATGCCACAGACGAGAAAAAGAAGGAAAAAGAAGGCCGCCACCGCCCAGGTCCGCCGGGAGCGCAGGAACTCCACCAGGCAAACGCCCGAAAGCGCGATCAGGGTCGCGAGCAAGAAGGTGTAGAAGAGCACGCTTTGCCACAGCGCAAAGGCCGGGCTGGCGGCAAACAGCCCCGCCGTCACCGTGGCCGTAACGAGCCCCACGTCGAGCCGGTAAAGCAGCCAAAAGAGGGACAGCTCGAAGACGACGCCCAGAACGAGATTCGCGCCATAAAATACGGCCACGTAGTGCTCCGGTGCCGCCTTCAGCACAACTCCTAAGAATAAATTGTAGAGCGGGGGCTGGCAGTGGAGATAATACAGGCTGCGCAACAGGTCGTGCTGAAGCAGTGTGAGACTGAGAAACTGCCAGTGTCTCGGCAGATCGTCGATATCCAACCGAAGTCCGGCAAGCCAGTAGCCGAGATCGACCACTGCCAACCATAGTATGAGCGCGACAACACAGCGGCCAATGCGCGGCGGCTGAGAAAGCGTTTGGGCCACCGCATGGGACCGAGGCGATGAATCGGCGGACGACATGAACACTCCCAAATCGCAGAGAAATCGGAGAAAAGCGGGCCCTCCGTGGGGGGCGATCAGAGCCCCTATCCTATTATGATCGGCCCACAAGCGCTGTCAAGCTGCGCGGCTGACAACACTTCTTGGCGGCACAGGGGACAGGCACCGTTGGTGCAACGACCAGCGCTGCGCGTTGGTGCCCGCCGTCGGGCCGTTCCACGGCAAACGGAGCCAGTCTCCTTTGCCAAAAAAACCTGCCGTGCCTCAGGGCTGCCCGGCCATGGTGGCCAATAGATTCGCGTCGCCCGCTCGTGTATGCTATGGGCAAAGGTGTTGTCCACCCCCCGGCAGCCTAACGGGTGGCAGTGGCGTCTTGCCCCAGGCAAGACGCCCGGGCCACCGTCAGCGTTGCCAGATTTGTTCGTCAAAACTCACCGGGAGGCAATCTCATGCCCAGCACACGGTCGCTGTTTTCTGTGCTGACGATTCTGATGGCGATTGCTGCGTGGGCGGTCGCCGGCGACGAGAAGCAACCTTCGCCGGACGATCCGTGCCGGATCGAGGTTCTCAACAACCTGGTGAGCGAATTGATGGATGCCGGCCGGCGCGGACTGCTCGAGCGGCGGGAAATCGCCTTCAGCAATCCACGCCCAGGCTGGTGCTTTTTTGCCCTGGCAGGCGACGCGACGCTCCGGCTCGGCGATGAGGGGCGGCCGCTCCTGGCGGCCAAAGGATCGGCGACCGCCGAGGCCATGCGGTTCCTGCCGGTCGGCCGGCACACGCTCCGGCTCGCTGGCCGGGCGACGAAGCTGGTGGTTCGGGCGATTCCCGCCCTAGTGTTCAACTGCTTCCCGGCCCCGTCGACAATCCCCGGCTTCGGTGCGCCGAGCTGGGAATCACTGCAGAAGACTGTATTGCCCAACTGCAACATGATCGAAGGCAGCGACCGTTGTACTAAGGAGATGGCCGAGTGGCGGGCACAGGGCAAGCAGTGGGTCATCTGGACCAGCGTGCCGGGGCTCAACGGCGTGCCCATGGAAGACGCATACGCTTACTGGCGCAGAAGCCCCGGTTACTCCCACCCGCTCATGAACGGCATCCAGATCGACGAATTTTACCCGGGCTTCCGCCCACAAGTCCAGCAGAACGCCTTGGCCGGCATGGCGCGAGTGGCGGCCGATCCGGCCTTTCGTGGCCGGCAGTGGATCCCCTTCGTATCCGGCCTGGCGGGCGATCCCTTCGGCAAACAGTTGCTCGGAGCGGTGATCAAGGCGGGCTGGCCCTTTTCCATCGAGTTCTATCTGCCCGAGCAGCCAACCGAGGCCGCCAATCTGGCGCAGCTCCGCAAACGCCTGGTGAGCGAAGGCCGGTATTATGAGCGGGCCGTGCCGGGCTGCCTGAAGAAGGCGATCTTCTCGCCCATGTATTCGTCGATCCCCTCCTGCATGACCAACACTTGTCCGACGGCCAACTTCCGCGTCCATCTCGACATGCAAATGGAAATTCTGGCCAACGAGCCGGTGTATGCGGGGCTCTACGGCATCCAGTTCTACCGCTCGCCCTACGCCGATCCCGACACGCTCCGTTGTTCGGCCCGGCTGCTGCGCCACTATTGCATCGAGGGGCGCAAGGAACGCTGCTTCCACGACCCCTACGAACTGAAGCACCTGCTCAATCCGGATTTTGAGCAGGGTACGGCCCATTGGGACCGCCGGCCGGCCGAACCGGGCAGCATTAGCACGGGCAAGAAGCTCGGCTACAACGCCTTGCAGGGGCGCTGGCCCGGCTATCAGCCCTACGGCCGGGCGTTTCTCATCATGAAACGCAGCGCGACGAAACCCAACGTCTTTAGCCAGGAAATCACGCGCCTGGAGCCGGGCCGGCTCTACTCGCTTCGGATGATCACCGCCGATCATCAAGAGCTGCTGCACGGCACGTCGCGGAGCGCGGTGCACGCGATCTCCATCGCCCTGGAAGGCGTCGCGCCGCAAACCGGACCGCAAGAGGCCTTCAGTTGCCCGTTCCCCAGCGGGGCCAAGGAAGCCGGTTTCACCGAGGCCAAGCCGCTGTGGATGAACTATCATTGGCGGGTGTTTCGGGCGAAGGCGGCCACGGCGCGGCTCAGCGTAAGCGATTGGAAGAGCGTCGCCGAAGCCGGCGGCCCGACCGGTCAAGAGTTGATGTTCAATTTCCTGGAATTGCAGCCGTATCTTGGCGAGGCGGATTAAGGGTTGGGAGCGTGACGTGACGTTGCGTCTACAGCGGCCCCAACGAAGCAGGCCGTGGAACGCGAAGTCATGTTTGACTTTCCTGCGCTGCCGCGGCCCGCGGTCGCGAGCGCGCTGTGCATTTGACAGTGGAGGCCGAGCGGAGCAATGATGGCACCAAAGCTAAAACTTGAAGTCTGACCGCGACTTGCCTTGCACTCTAGGTTCCCTGTTGATGAGGCCAATACCAGCGGAAAATGGACTCTCCAGAGATCGCACCCTGACGCGTTTGTACAGCAGGTCCCACACGGAGCCAAAAACTTCCTTCACCGGTGTTGGGGAACAGGCCACATTGTAGCAAGCGCTCCTAAACACGTTTGGCAGCGTGTACACCTGGCGATACATGTGCCAATACCGGTCGACAAGTTCCGCCTTGCCGAAGTTCCTTGTCTCGAATACGACGTGCGTGGCGTCATAGAGCGACCAGTCTTCCGTCAGAAGTCTTCCCTGACCCTTTATGCTTGCAAAGAGATCCGTTCCGGGAAAAGGCGTTAAGAGCCAAAAGATGGCATAGCCGACACGATTTCGCCGCAAGAATCGCAGTGTCAGGTCGAACTGGTCGGGACTGTCCTCGTCGAAGCCAAAAATGAAACTGAGAAAAGGGACGATGCCGGCATGCTTCAGTCGCTCGATAAGCTCTTGGCAATGGTCTTCCTGGCCGAATCTTTTGTTCACGCCTGCAAGACTAGCCGCATTGAGGCTTTCGGCGCCGACAAACATGTAAGCGCAGCCGGCCTTTCCCGCCAACTCGATCAGGTCAGGAGTCCTCAACACCTGAGTGCCGATCTGCCCGAACCAGCTAATCCTCTTCCGTGCGGCCAACGCTCGAAATAGCTCACGGGCATAATCCGGGTTCAAACCAATGTTGTCGTCAACGAAAAAGAACTCCGTGGTGTTCACGGCATCCAGCTCTCTTAACACGTGCGCGACCGGCTTTGTGCGGTATGCTTTTCCGTAAAACTTGGTAACCGAGCAGAACGAACAGCCCAGCGGGCATCCCCTGGTGGCGAAAATAGGCATTCGCGTGAGGGCAACGCCGGGAGCCTTCAGATAGATCCCCATATTCATGTGGTTCCAGCGAGGAATCACCAGTTTGCTCAAATCCGGAAGCGTGGGATCATGATAATACGGCTGCAATGCTTTCTTCTCGCAGTCTGCAAGAAGTTCCGGCCACACGTCTTCCGCCTCACCGATAACGACTGCATCGGCATGTTGTTTTGCCTCCTCGGGGAGTGCGGTGGCGTGCATTCCGCCTATGACAACGGGGACGTTGCGACTGCGAAAGGCGTCCGCAATCTGATACGCCCGCGGGGCTTGTACCGTCATGGCCGTAATCGCGACCAGATCGTACCGCTCTGAAAAATCGATCTCTTCCACAATATCGTTTACCACGCGGACGTCGTGATTGCTGGGCGTCAGGGCGTCGAGAACCGCCAAGGCAAGCGGCGGAATCGCGGCCTTACGATACTTAAGCACCGTGCCTTGCGAACCGAGCCAAGATGGATATACGAGCAGAATGCGCATGAAGGCGGGCGGTTCTTGTGGGGCAGGTTTCCGGTCGATCAGAGCTTCAGTTGCCAAACTTCTCCGATAAGCGTCCGGCCGCGACACAGGGCAGCCGTGGATGAGACGCCCGATACGCAGACATCTGAATTATCATTGTTGCAACTGTCTTTGTCAAGGTACCTTTGCTCAACTGGACATGCTTCATTGCCGGGGACACGCGGCTGGACAGCTTCCGATCGCGGAACCGCTCCCGCGAGGCAAAAGTTATCGCGTCGAGATCTTCGACGTCGAGCGAAAAGATGTTGCAAATCTTGCCGTGGGGAGCGACGATTGCACGGCCTTCTTGAGTTATCTCCCGTGAAGTCGCGGGGGTGTTTCGCTTAGGACCTCTAACACAACGAGGATTCAATGTACTCCTCTCGCTCCGCGAGAGGGACGTTTTGCTCGAATTGGCCTCACGCGGAGCGTGAGGAGTACGTTTTGTTAGAGCCTCTTAAACATAGTCGTGCTCCAACCACGTCAAGTGCCAGCGTTGAAAGGTTTGGGCGTCGATCAGCGGCGCCGCGCCCTTCGGCTGGTGTACGATCATGGAAAACCCATCGGGAGTGCGGAGAAAGCCGCTCCACCGCAGAACGGGGAGCAACGAACTGGCCGGGTTGAACATGCAGGCGGCCAGGTCCACCCGGGTTTCCAAAGCCACGCAATGCGCCTGCCGCAAGAGGGCCCGACCGACCTCCGGCCGATCCGGAGGAAACACGATGTCGACGACCGCAAGGGCGTCAAAATCGCGCATCCGCATTTGCCGCAACGCGATGTAGCCAAGCGCCGACTTGCTGTCGCGGGCCAGATGCACTTGATACGCGCGGTCGGGACACTGGAAGAATCGCCAGTTCAACCACGCGGCACTCCGCCGCGTGTGCACACCAAGCTGCTGGCACACCGCTTCCAAAGAGGTGGCCGTCGCGTCGTCAAAGGCGTCGATTTGCGTCACGTCCGCGCGGCGCGTCGAGCGGGACAGGCAAATCCGCAGCGGCCACTCCGCCGCGTGCAGCAGCGGCTTGAGCGTCTGATAACGCCAACCGCCTCCCAGATAGTGACGCGCCAAGTTCACCAGGCGGTAGGGGCGAGCATAGACCGGCAGCCGTCCCACCACGCGAAACCCGAAGAACCGCAACGATTCGTCGACTCGCACGTATCGAGCGCGACTGATGCCACAAAAGAAATCGATCCCCTTCTGCGGATATTCCGCCAGCAGCCGCACGTCCATCTGCAGGTAGACGGGCGTGGCGCGGAAAGGCACGGCGACCACATATTGGCAGGGCAGCCCACCGGTCAGGTTTTGGCCGTCGCACACCACGGGAAAGGGAACCATCGCCTTGTGGGCGATGACTTGGCCGGCCCCGTCGATCCCCACCAGCGACTTGGCGGCGCCGCCAGGATTGCGCTGGCAAAGCCATTGCCAGAAGGGGAAATATTCCGCGGGAGGCAGTTGCAGCTCGGGCCCGGCGTCGCGCTGCAACGCGGCGATGCCCGCCAGATCACCCGCCTGGCTATCGCGAATGATGAAATCCGACATGACTATCGTTCAAGACGCCTGCCGGCTGCGCGGAACTTTGCGACGTAGCGCGCAACCACAACATCGTAACCTCCGGGCATCAATCGCGCCAATAAATCGATCTTGCGTGCATCAGACCCGATAAGCACGCGCGGTGCGTTATGGCGAATGCCTTGAACAATTGCTTCCGCTGCATCCTCTGGCAACGTCTTGGGCAATTCCTCGGATCGCCGGATCCGTCTTTCTCGCTCTTCCAAGGGAAGGGTGCCGTCCGTCCGCGAGTTCTTTACGATCTGCGTTCGCACGCCGCCGGGAAAGACGACCGTCACGGCAACTCCTGTCCCTCGCAGGTCCTGTCGTACGGCTTCAGTGAATCCACGAACCGCAAATTTGCTGGTGCAGTATGCCGCCTGCCCCGGAACGCCGAGTAATCCGTAAACGCTGGAAATATTGACCAGGTTTGCCTCTGGGCGGGCCATCAGATGAGGGAGAAACGCTTTCGTTCCATTAATGACTCCCCAGAGATTGATCTCAATTGTCCACCGCAGAGTCTCAAAGGTCAATTCGCCAATGTGGCCAGAAGAGGCAACTCCCGCATTGTTGATGAGCACGTCAATTCCGCCAAACGAGGCAACAACATCGTCCGCTGCGGTGTTCATGTCTTCCAGATTCGTGACATCGAGCGGCAAGAGCTTGATGGCCGTGGCTCCGTCGCACAGTTGTTGCGTCTCTTCCAGGCCGGAGGAATCCTTATCGGCAAGAACCAATATTGCTCCCTCGGTTGCGAGATGAACCGCCAAGGCGCGGCCGATACCAGAAGCCGCGCCCGTTATGACAATCACCTTACTCCTAAGGTTCTTCATCATTGCCTCCATCGTTCGCCCAATGATTCAGGGTTTCCTTTTCTTGGAGCATCAATCAGAAGAACGCGGTCATCAAAAGAACATTCCTTTGAAAGTCCAACCGCCTCGCGGCACAATCTCCTTGCCTGTGAGGGCCGCCACAGCCCGTCGCACATTCGGCACGAGTTTCCGCGCACATGAACGATCGCAGGGCGGAAGCTGCGCGTGGCGGGCCTAACCGGCAAGCCGTCTCTTCCACCACATGTAAACATCGAGCGTCGCTTGGAAAAGCCGCGGGGTCGTGGACCGAAACCGCTCGGCAAACAACCAGGTGCGCGTGGCCCGGTCGTACAACCGGTTCACGCGGTCGATGGCCGTGGGACTGTGCGGCCCCTCGGCAATCAGGCGGTCAATCTCCTTGCCGCGATAAAGGCACAGGACCTTGTGAATCAGCTTGTACCAGTACGAAGGCGTCCGATAAGCGTCAGGCCGGGAGGGCGTGACCAAGGAAGTGTAAAGCGTAATCGCCGATTCATAGGGATCAGAGGCGCATCTTTCCAGCAGACCGTCGGCGGTCAGACGCTCCAAAAACGGAGTGCCGGGAAAGGGCGTCATGCTGAATGCCCGCACGCGGAAGGGCGGGCGAAGGCGGTTGAGGGTGAGGCACACCTCGCGCAGATCGTCCTCCGTCTCATAAGGGCGGTCAAGAATGACGTCCACCGAGTAGTTGATGTCCAGGTCGGCCATCAGGTCGCACGCCGCGACAAACGAATCGTTGGTCTCCCGGCGATGGTAGTACTCGCGGTTCAGGCGCTCCGAGCCTTGCAAGCCGATGCAGGCATATTTCAACCCGCCTTCCTTCAGAAGCAACAGCCGCTCGCGCGTACAAAAACGCGGCATGATGTTGATCACGAGCGGCCAACCGAACTCGGCCTTGAAGCGAGGCAAGAACTCCCGCAGCCAATCGTCCGACCCCATGAAAAACGTGTCGTCACCCTCGGTATTGCAGCCGTACAGATAGGGCAACCTTTTTTTGGCCTGATGCAGTTCTTCGATCGCCCTGGCCGGGGCGCTGCGCGTCAAATGCCGCGAGTTGACGTTGCAGCAATACTGGCAATGGTAGGGGCAGCCGCGGCTGGTCGTCAGCACGTAGTAACTACCCCGAGACGTCAGCTTACGGTGCAACTCCAAGCTCATGCGGAGCGTGGCGTCGTCGCGAATCAAGTAGTGATCGGGGAAGTCGTAATCGGGGAAGGGAAGCGAGTCGAGTTCCAGATACGCCTCATCCAGGATCGGGTTCTTGACGATGCGCCCCTCGCGCCGGTAGGCCAGGCCGCTCACCCCCTCGAGGCCGCGGTTGCGAAGGATGTCCATCAGCGGCAGTTCTCCGGGACCGGCCACCGCGTAGTCGACGCCCTCGAATAATGTCTCCTCAGGACACAGCGTGGGATGGACCCCGCCGGCGATTATGCACCCCTTCCATCCTTCTCGCCGCAGGTATTGCACGGCCTCTTGAAACGCGCGGAAGTTGCCCGTCATCAATGAGAAACCGAGGTGGGTGACCCCGTGGTCCCTGACAAAGGCCAGCAGATGCGCCAGTTGCCCGTCGGTGAGCACCGGCTTACGGAGGAGTTCTTCCCGCGACAACAGGGCCTCTGCCGCTTGCAAAGCCCAGCTTTCCCGAAGAAGTGTGTATAGCACGTTCGTGGGAATGCCCTGTGATTTCGTGTAAGAGGCGAGATAGCGGACCCCGCTGGCGACAAGGCTCCCCATTTCCACCAGTGCTAAACGACGGTTGCACATCTCTTGTCTCCACGAATTGGACACGAATTGGACACGGACGCCGCAACGCTACGGGGTTTTGCCGGCTTTATGCTGTTCGACGAAGTCGACCAGCTCGTCGATGCTGTGCAGCTTGATCACGGAGGCCGCATCGACCGTGAAACCGAACATTTTTTCTATGCGGAACGCGATCTCCACGAGATCCATGGAACTGGCGCCAAGATTGGCGATCAGATCGGCGCCTGAGTTGACCGTTTTCTTGGCACTGGGCAAGACCTGAACGATGATGTCGTTGATCTTGGTGTAGATCTCTGATCTCTCCATCAACTTGTCCTTTCTCGTTGTTCGCTTCTCTGGTATTTGAACTTGGTTTGCTATAGCCGATCGAAAGCCGCCTGCGCGGGGGAGTTAGCTTTAGCAACCTGTTTCCAGCACTGCCGCGCCGAAGGTGACGCCGCCGCCGAACGCACAGAGCCCGATCCGCTGCTTCTTCATTTCCGGACTTAACACGTCGCTGAGGATCAGCGGGAGGCTGCTGGAACTGGTATTCCCGACATCCCGAATGCAATCGAGCACTCTCTCCGGCGGCAGGTCCATGATCGCGCGCAGGGTGCGGATGATACGGCCGTTGGCCTGGTGAGGAATGATCAAGTCGAGGTCTTTGATGCCTATTCCAACCTCCGCGCATGCCTGGCCGAGGACTGCCGCCATGCTCCGCACCGCGTCGATGGCGAGCTTGGTTCCGTCCATGGTGACGGGACCTCGTCCGCGCAGCGGCAGGCAGAGCGTGCTGCCGTCGTCTCCTCTAGCGGAAATTACCGGCCGGCGCAAGATCGCCCTCATCTTGTGGCGCCATTTTGAGCCATAGACCATGGTCGCCGTCGCGGCATCGGCGAAAAGGATCGCCGTGTCAAAATCGGCCGGATCTATCGCCCACGATCCCACTTCCGTCGTCACGATGAGCACCTTCGTGTCCGGGCGCGCCCGGATCGAGTCGTAAGCCGCGCAAAGGGCATAAATATAGCCGGAACAGGCCGCCAGAAGGTCGTAACACGGGATTGGACGGCGCGGCTCGCCGCCGGCCAGTTGATGATGCAGGGAGCAGGCCAACGAGGGCGTGATCCTGAGGAACGCTCCCGTGGCGCAGATCATGCCATCGATCTGGTCGACTTCCAGACCTTCGCCGGCCAACGCCTTTCGTGCGGCCGCGACGGCCATGGTCAAGGACGTTTCATCGGCTCCGACCCAGCGACGGGACTGAATTCCCGTGCGTTGAAAGATGTCGTCCGCGGTCCGTCCCGGGAAATTCGCCGCCAGTTCTTCGTTGCTGCGCGTGATGGAACCCAGCACGCTGTACGGCCGCGATATGCCGACGTCCAAGCATTTTTCGACTTCCGAGCCGGCGTCGTCAGCCGCCGGCACGCCGTGATCCCGTGCATACTGCTCCAGCCGTCCGAGCAGGTACGCTGCCCGCCGGGAGCCCTGCCGGGCAATTGCGTCCTCCATGGCGTGGAGCCACTGGGCGGTCTCGCGCGAGTGGGCGTCCTCGGCTGCCCCGCTTTGCGCCGCATCGGAGATCACGTTGCTCGGAGGCGCAGGTTCTTTGCCCGGTTGGGTCATTCACGATTCCTCAAGATCGGCCGCTCCCAGGGAACTCGTCGGTCCCCCCCTTTTTCATGTTAACATGAAGGCGAGTACGACACCAGGGTTTTTCGGTCCCATGGGCGGTCGCGTCCTCTTGAAGCCTGTATGGGAAGTGGAACAAACAATGTCGATTTCGCCCATTTTGCCAGCGTTTTCGGGATTTACCGTTCCATAACCATGACAAGCTTCAATAATAGAGCAAATTCGATCGGCCGTACGGAGGGGCGAATTGCCTCGGCGATTAGCCGGATTCCAGGATCGCCGCGCCGTACGTGAGACCGCCCCCAAAGGTACATACTCCGATCCGCCGGTATCGGGCCTGCGCGTCGAGCAGACTCATTGCGAAAGGCAGGCCGCTTGATCCGGCATTGCCGATGTCACGAATGCAGTCGAGCATCTTCTCTTCCGGGCAGTCCAGCGCGGCTCGCAGCGTTCGCGTGATGCGGCCGTTGGCCTGGTGCGGAATGATCAGGTCCAGGCTTTCCACGGCGATGCCGGCTTCGGCACACGCCTGCTGAAGGACGGATGCCATGCATCGCACCGCGGAAAAAGATATCCTGCGTCCGTCCATGGTGATGGGACCGTCGTCAGGCAGCGGCACGCAAAGTGCGCTACCGTCGTCGCCCTTGGCACAAGCTACGGGGCGGTGCATGACCAGCGCCATCTTGTCCCGACAATGGGGACCATAGACCACGGTTGCCGTGGCGGCGTCGCCGAAAAGAACGGCCGTGTCGAAATCCTTCGGATCGATCCGCCGCGAGAGGACTTCCGCCGTGACGACGAGCACGTTGGTCCGCGGCCGGCAACGAATATAGTCGTAGGCCGCGCGAAGCGCGTAGAGATAACCCGAACAAGCCGCGAAAAGATCATAGCAAGGGATCGGGCGAGGCGAGGCGCCGTCGGCCATTCGATGGTGAACGAGGCAGGCCAGCGAGGGCGTGACGCAGATCGGTGTCGTCGTGGCACAGATAATCGCGTCAATTTGGCCGATCCCCATGAGTTCCCCCGCCAGCGCCTTCTTCGCGGCCTCGATTGCCATCGTCAAAGGCGTTTCCTCAGGCGCAGCCCATCGTCTCGACTTGATTCCGGTTCGTTGGAAGATTTCCTCTGCCGTACGTCCCGGGAAGTTTGCGATCAGTTCTTCGTTGCTGCGTATCACGGAGCCCAAGACGCAATACGGCCGCGACAGACCAACCACCACGCTTTCCGTCTCCGGGCAACCGCTGGCCAGGGCGCGACTCAAAGCGTGCCGCCTGATGCAACTCAAGAGATACCGCGCCCGTTCCGCTCCTTCCCGCTCGATCACCTCCGCCAGCGCGTCGAGCCAGCCGGCCGTTTCCCGCGGGTCCTCGTCCTCGACCGGCGGAGATGAGGAGAAAGCGGAGAAGATGGTTTTTTCGTCTTGGTCGCTCATCTGTTCTTCAGCTCTCAAGGCTGCCTCTCCCGCCTTGCGGCCTCGGCGAGAAGGAATCGCAACGTAGGTTCCCTTCGATTTTTAGCCTACTGGGCGAGTATATGAATGTCAAGTTTTGGCCTTAGGGAACATCCGACAGGACGGGGCAAGATCCCACCAGCCGGCGACGAAAAAATCGCCTGCTCCGGCCTGCCGGACGGGACACCAAGAGAAGCAAGTTGATTAGACCGAGCGAATCCAATCGGCCGCCCTCGCCAAACAGCGAAGTGTCTACCCCTACCGGAATGCGCTGTTTGGGAGGAAGCTGGCGATTGAGTTCCTCGATGGCAGCAAGAATCTGGAGAGTGACATCCGCACTATGCATTCTACCGTACCGTCCCTCCCGGCGTCTAGAGTCCCCGGGATTTCCGTGCCCGATTGTCATTCGGCGGGGGCCTCATGTGGCGGTTCGGCCCGCCTCCAGGCGACCGGCATATTCGGCGTACGTCATCACCTCGACCCCGGACAGAAGGGCTTTGAGTTTGGGAAACACGCTCTTGCGGTTGTAATACATAAGCTCGTTCCACAAACGGCTTCCCCGAACGCCGCCGTGCATGAATCGTTCCTGTTTCGTGTCGATATCGTAGGGATGGAGATAGCCCACGACGGGGCAGCCCCGGCGCAGGGTTCTTTTGAAAAAAAACTCGAGCAGCCAACGCGGCAGGGTCCTGAAATAAATGCCTCCCATAAACGGCACATCGCAGACGCCCACGTCGGTGAGACTCACCGGTATTTCCCAGAGCCCCCCGTCCACGCGGCGGGCCTGTCGCCCGAACCCCGGCCAGCCGTAGAGCGGATTTTTGGCGGGCAAAACGGAACTCGAATAAGCGAAGCCCGCGCCTTTGAGGACCGCGTGGGCCCAGGGGGTCTTGGCCGTGAGCGAAAGGATGGGCGCCCGATAGCCGCGCACGACGCTCACGCCCGCGCGCGAAAGCGCTTCGAGCGAGCCGTCGATGTTCCCTCGAAAAGACCGCTCATCCATCCGGTCGAGCGTCGTATGGTCTGCGCCGTGGCAGGCGATTTCGTGCCCCGCCGCGGCAACGCGCCGGACAAGGTCCGGATAACGCGCCGCGACATCCCCTAGCACAAAAAACGTGCAGCGGACCCCGAACTCTTCAAAGAACCTCAGATACCTCCCGGTGTTCTCCTCCACGCGGTCGGCGTAGCGGTTGCCGTCCGGCAGGGACTGACGGACGTCCTCCAAGTCAATGCTGAGTAAGAACGGCGGGCGCGGTTTCATGAATTGACTCACGGCGTGCCGGGCGAGTTCTCATCGGGTACTTGCTTCTACGGGCACCACGGCAAAGAAATCATTCTGGTAGGCGGCTTCCGGGACGAATTGGTTGTCCAACATGTGCTTATCGACCACGGCATAATTGCAGCCCAGTTCCTTGGCCACGGAAAGCCATCCCGCCACGCTCCGAGAATTGTAGGCGTGCGACATCGCAATGGCGCGGCGGAGCCAGTCCAGGAACTTTGCTTTCCCCCGATAGTAACAGAAGCCGGCATCCTTATAGCTGAACGCCACAGAGCGCAGGGAAAAAAGCCGGAAGCGGCCGTCGTTAGTCAGAAAAAGGGCCCGCGGCGGAGTGTTCTCCCGCGCCCATTTGGCCGCGGCCTCAAGGGCAAGTGTCTGCGGTTCGACCGGGATCGCCTGCATCTCCTGACGGATTCGCTCCCCTTGGCCGGAGATTGACAAGTAGGCGATGGCAATGGGTTTGGGAAAGTGTTCCAAAGTGAGCCGGAACGAGGGGAGAGAGATTACCGGCAGCAACAACAAGGCCGATGCCAGTGCCGTAGGCACCCACAGCCCGCGGGGCATCCGGCAGCGTATGCCATCGAGACCGGCGGCGGCGAGCGCGAAGGCAAGGGGGTATACCAGACGGAACCCCCGTAACTGATCAATCACCATAAACGACCAGCCTACGTAGCGGGCCAACACTTGCAGAACGATCTGCCCGCCGACGGCGGCCAGAGTCAGCGCGCCCAGCAAGCGAAGGGTTCCCGCGATTTCCTCATGCGGCTCGGGCCGCCCGCGCGAGGATAGCGATCCGAAAACTGCAAAGGGCAGCAACGGAAGGAAACCTTCGGCAAAGGTCCAGCAATCCTGCGGGCTGGGCGGTAGCAGCATCTGACCAAAACGCAGACAGATCGCTTCATAAAAACCTGCGGGATCCAGCGAAAGGGCTGGAGCCGAGACGCTTCGCACGACCCGCAAGAAAGACAGCGAAAAAGGCAAGAGGCCGAGGGCAAAACACGCGGCCGATAAGAGGACTCCTTTCAGAGAAAAGCACCGCCTCGCCACGGCCATGGTCCTTTCCACGATGAACGTCTCAGCGAGCACCACAGCGGAGGGTGGATGAAGGTTCGCCGCCAATCCGGTCAATCCCAGTGAGAGTGCTGCGCCGCGGGTGCTGGAAGCGAAACGCAGATGGACCAGCAATAGGAGCGGAGCTACCGCGGTGAATACCGTGCGCGACAATGCATAGGTAATTCCTCCTATACCCCAGACCTCGTTGCCAAAGGAATAGCGTGGAGCGGAGGAGACCGCCGCAAGAAGGATCGCCAGGAACAGGCTCGACGTAAAGCGGCGGAGAAACAGCGTCATCGTGATGGCATAGACGAACCCCAGTATCGGCATCAGCAAGACCAAGGCATCGCCAAGGTCGCCTGTGATGCCGATAAGAGCGAACACTATCCAGCAAAAGGAAGGAATGTATTGCTGGGTGAGGTGGTCGTTCCTGTTAAGGTAATCCGTGGGGTAGAGCTGCGGGTTGTCGATCTTTTGGAACCAGACCCGAAGGCTAACCGCGTCGCTCATGGCCCCGAGATGGTTGAATTCGGGCCGCGATATGGCCGCTTCGCCCCACCAGATTGCCGCAACGAGCGCGGCGGCGACCAGGATAATGATTGTTTCGCGTCGGTTGTGCGTCATGCCTTTTCCAGTCCCAAACACCAACTACCCGGCCCCCAAGAGCCTTCCCTTGACAAATTGCTGCCACCACAAGACGAGCGTCAAAAGACACCAAATCTGCATGCTATGATCGGCTTTCCCGGCAAAATGTTCCTGCAACAAATCGGCGACGACGCGCGGATTCAGGAGCTCCATTTCCCGCAGGCGGGACGAAGACAAATGATCCATGACGAACGATTTCAGACCTTGCTTGATCCACACCGAGCCGGGCACGTTAAAGCCCTCTTTTTTGCGCCACAACACGCGGGGGGGAAGCTTTCCGGCCATCGATGCCTTCAAGAGGTACTTCTTGTACCACAAATACTTGAGTTTCAGGCGCGGCGGCACGGCGGCCGCAAACTCCACCATACGATAGTCCAGAAACGGCACGCGCACCTCCAAACCATGCGCCATGCTCATCCGATCAACCTTGACCAGCATGTCGTTGGGGAGGTAAAACCGCGTGTCCACATACAACATGCGATTGAGCGCCCGCCGCGCATTGGTGCGCCCGAACATGGCCCGGTAGAGATCGATGACGTCCGCCCCCCCGCCTGCTTGCATCACGGAGGGCGCCAGCAGTCGTTCTCTCGCCTCGGCATCGAAGATCATGCGCCGGGTGGCGTGCGCGTCCTCGGCGGTTCGTCCTGACCCGCCGGCAAAGAGCTTGAGCTTGCACGCCCACCCCACCTTCGTGTCGGAAACCGGCAAGGCCCGCAGAAGCGGCGCGACGACCTCCTTTTGCAGCCACTTGGGCAAACAGGCGTAAAGGCGATGCAGGTAGTACGCCTGGTAGGTTTCATATCCCGCCAGAATCTCGTCGGCTCCATCCCCGCTGAGCGCCATGGTCACGTGTTCGCGGGCCATCTGGGCCAGGTAGTAGACCGCCACCATCGAAGAATCGGCCGTCGGCTCTTCGGCATGCCAGACCAGCTTGGGCAATATGGCGGCCGCATCGGCGGTGACGATCCGCTCGTGATGATCCGCGGCGATCGTGCCCACGACCAACCGGGCATATTCCAATTCGTCGAACGTGGGTTGGCCAAAGCCGATCGAGAAAGTTTTCACCGGCTCGGCCATACGGCGGGACATCCAGTAGGCGACGCTGCTCGAATCCACTCCCCCGCTCAGAAAAGCGCCGAACGGCACGTCGCTCACCAGCCGCATACGCACGGCGTCGTCCAAAAGCGTCGCAAACTCGTCGCGGTAAGCGTGCTCGCCGCGATCCTCATCCTCGCGGTACTCGAGATCCCAGTATTCCACGTCCTGAAGCGAGCCGGAGTCGTCGACCCATAGATAGTGGCCCGGCAGCAGTTGCCGAATGTGGCGAAACAGCGTGTGCGGCGCCGGCGTGTAGTTCAGAGCCAAGTAATAGGACAATGCTTCGTAATCCAGGGCCCGGTCCAGATCGGGATCGCACAACAGCGACTTGATCTCCGAGCCAAACAGCAGGCAATGGGCGCGGCGGCCATAGAACAAGGGCTTGACGCCCAGGCGATCCCGCACCAGCCACAAGGCGCGGCGCCGCTCGTCCCACAGCCCGAAGGCGAACATGCCGTTGAGACGCCGCAAACAATCGCGGCCCCACTGCTCGTAGGCGTGCAGGAGAACCTCGGTGTCCGTGGCGGAGCGGAACACATGTCCGCTGGCTTCCAGCTCGCAGCGGAGCTCGCGGAAGTTGTAGATTTCGCCGTTGAAGGTGAGCCAAAGGGAGCCGTCTTCGTTGGTCATCGGCTGCCGGCCGGCCGACGACAGGTCGAGGATGGCCAGCCGGCGGTGCCCCAAGCCCACCGGCCCCGACAGATAGGCGCCCTCGCCGTCAGGGCCGCGATGAGCGAGAACATCCGTCATTCGCTTGAGCAATTCCGGCTGTGCCGCGGTGCCGTCAAAACGCAAAATACCCGCAATGCCGCACATTATTCGAATCGCTCTAAGCGCAACTGGGAAATCTGGTCGCACAACAGGCCCAAGGTGAAGAGCAGAATTCCGGTTACGATGGCCAAGCCGGCGGCCCCGCTGATGCCTCGTCCCGCCATCGCATAGGGGATGTCCCACAGGATCCCCGCGAGGGCGGTCAGCAGGCTAGCCGGGATGAAGACGCGCAGGGGATCGAACAGGCTGGCGATCCGCAAAATCAGGATGATGGTGTCCAAACCGGATTTGATGCTTACGGAGCTCTTGCCGATGCGTTTTCTTACTTCAATCGGCACGTAAGTCACCTGGTAGCCGCGGCTTAGCAGGGCCATGGTGATGGTCGTCGAGAAGGAGAATCCCGAGGGGCAGATGTGCAGGTACTTCATGGCAACCTCGCGGCGGAACAGACGCAGCCCAGAATTGAGATCGCCAATGGAGGAGCGGCTGAGATAATTCGCCATCGCCCAGAGGAACCATTTTCCCGGCATCCGCCAGAGCGGGCTGTGGCACAATTTGGAGCGCTGGCCGACCACCATATCGTGGTCCCTCGCCATCTGCCACAGGCGCTGGATGTCTTCCGGCCGGTGTTGGCCGTCGGCGTCCATCGTGAGCACATAGTCCGTCTGCGCGGCGCGCACTCCCGCCTTTATCGATGCGCCGTAACCCATGTTTTTGTGATGCCGGATAACGCGAACGCCCGCCTCGCGGGCGATGCTTGCCGTCTCGTCGCTCGAGCCGTCGTCCACCACGATGATCTCTTGCACGAAGGCGAAGCCTGCAGTCTGAATGCCCTGAAGAACGGTTCTCAAAGCAGCCGCTTCGTTGAAAGCAGGAATAACCACCGTCAACATGGTTTTCGTCTTCCCCTGCCGGCAGTGTCCTGAGAAAGTTCGATGCGCTCGAAGATGGCCGAGAGCTAACTTCCCGCATTCGGTCCGCCGTTCGGCGCGCGTACCACGGAGCGGAATGCGGACGCCGCGGCGACCCTGTGCCCAGGGCCGAGAAACCACGTGGATATCTTCGGCCGCTAGGGAGCCGCCTAGAAAATGAGAAGCCACCGCCACCTTGACGCAGTCTAATTGGCGGTGTGCGAGATGTCAAGCAGCACGGCAATCAGCAGCCCGCAACCCGTCCGGCAGCCTGAATTTGGGAACTCGGTCAGGCGGCTGTGCTGCCGGCCTTTTCTACGTCTTTGCAGCCGCACATTCACCCCCGAGAATCGTTATGATAGGATGGACGGGCGGCGAGGCCGGCAGCGGCTCGCCGGCTTGATCCGGCTCCGCGAGCGGCATCGCCGGCGCGGGGCCAGACAGGAGTATCACCAAGGGCAACCCCCCGCGAGCATGACGGCCTAACGCCCTCAGTTCCGTTTTCAACGAAGACCCCTACCACAAAGGAGCATGCGGTGAAAAAGCACCTTGCCATGAGCGTTTTCCTGCTCGTTGGGCTCTGCGCGGCGGTCGAAGCGGAAAGCCCGCCCTTCGCCTTCCAACCGGCGGAAAAAGGCTATTACCGCTTCGACACCGGCGTGCTGCGCGGCAAAATGCGCTTGGACGGCACGTACCAGGGCATCGCCTCGCTGGTGTACGTGCCCACGGGAATGGAACTGCTCAAGCCGCCGGGAGTGCTGAGCTACTATCGCGTGCTGACGACCAATTTCCGCTATGGCACACATGGCCACTCGGCGGCGGTCCGCGATTGGCCCGTCGAGGGCCGCATCGTCGACGGCGGCGCGTTGGAAATCCGTTTTCCGCCGGATCCCGATCATCCCATGGAACTGACTGGCACGTTCCGCTGGCGGTCGGCCGACACCCTGGACTTGGAAACCACGATCAAAACTCCCGCTGCCCTGCCGCGGCTGGAACTTTTTCTGTCCTCGTATTTCGTGGAGGGTTTTGACGCCCTGGCGTACGTGAAACGGAACCGCTACGGCGGCGGAAAGCCGGCGGCCCTGTTGCGCGCCGATTGGAGCGAACTGCTCGACGGCAACTACGTCATGTTCCCGCGGGATGAAGACGCGCTGCGGATGATTTACGATGGCCGCTGGGACATCCCGCCCAATCCGGTCACCTGGGCGTTCCTCCGCTGGCTCGAGGCGCCGCTGGCCGTGCGCCGGAACGCGGAAGCCGGATTGACGGCCGTGTTCATGTCGCCGCCGGCCGATTGTTTTGCCATCAGCCTGCCCTACAATAAGCAGCCGGCCGACGGCGTGGCCGGACACCGGGCGATGTATTTGTCGCTGTTTGGCCGCGACCTGGCCGCCGGTCAAACGGCCAAGGCCCGCTGCCGCGTGATCGTGGCCAAGGATCTCTCGGACGAAGCCGTCTTGCAGCGATATCAGCAATACTTGAAGGAGAAACCATGAGTTGGCAACGTGTTGTTCTCGGCGTTGTGGCGTTCGCCGGCATGGCCCAAGGCGTGTGGGCCGAGGAACCCAAAGACGTTCTGCCGCAGCCGCCTTCCGGCAAGACCTGGAAATTGGCTTGGCACGATGAGTTCGACGGCACCAAGTTGGACGAGAGCAAGTGGGAGACCCCGCCGGACGGACCGCGGGTCGACGGCTGGTGGATGCGGAAGGCCGTCTCGCTGGACGGCAAGGGGCACCTGGACATCAGCGTCACCAAGGACGGCAACCGTTACGTTTCCGGCTGCGTCCGCACCCGCGGCAAGTATGAACACGCTTTCGGCTATTATGTCGCCCGGCTGCAATTTCACAAGCAATTGGGGCACTGGACGGCCTTTTGGTTGTACAACGATTGCGTCAACCAGGTCGGTAACGAGGGGCGCGACGGCACCGAGATCGACATCGTCGAGCGCCCTTGGCTGAACGATTGCGTGCAGCACACGCTCAATTGGGACGGCTACGGCAAGGCCCACAAACAGAAGAAGAAGCTGCTCTGGGTGCCGGGCGTCAAAGAGGGCTTCCATACCATCGGACTGCTCTGGCTGCCCGACGAGTACCGCTTCTACGTCGACGGCAAGGAGACTTGGCGCACCACGGCCGGCGGCGTCTGCCAGGTGCCGCTGTACATCATGCTAAGCGACGAGGTGGGCTGGTGGGGCGGCAACATCAAGCGAGCCAAACTGCCGGATCATTTCCTCGTCGACTACGTGCGGGTGTACGATTTGGTGAAAAAGCCCTAGCCGTAGCAGTGCAACGCACGAAAAGTTTGTGGTTTAGCCGGCGTGCTTGCACGCCGTGAAAATGGGACAGATTTTCAGTCGCACACGGCGTGCAAGCACGCCGGCTAAACACGGCCAACCCGACAATTATGCTGTGTTGCACTACTAGCTGCGGCGTTGCGGCCGGGGCCGCAGTCATTTCGTCTTTGGCTTAACGGCCGGCGGGGGCGACTCGTGGAAGGGCTTTCCCACTTCATAGAAAGCGAGGCGGGCGCGCACGAGGCCGGCCAACAACGGATTGTTCTGTTGCTGGGCCAGCTCCAGGGCTTGGCGCGCGGCGCTGATGGCGTCCGGGAACCGGCTGGCCTCGGCATACGCTGCGGCCAAGGCGTCCAGGACGTCCGGCCGTGTCCCCTCGCACAATTCGTTCGCCCGCTCGGCACGTTCGACCGCCTCGGCGCCGTTGCGGACCGTGGCGATGGGGCAGGTCGCCAGCAACCAGGCCCAGTTTCGCTGGTAGTCCGGCGCATTGGGCTGAAGCTCCGCCGCATGGCGAAGATGGGACGCCGCCTCGGCAAACCGGCCGCAGGCGACCAAAATGATCGCCAAACTGGTATCGACCTCGGCGGAACGGGGCTCGATCGTGAGCACCTTTTGATAGTGCTTGATGGCCTCCCGGGGCCGGCCGGCGGCGGCCAGGGCATTGCCCAAGGCAAACAGCGTCCGGACGCTGTTTGGCTCCGTCTCCAGCGCCTTTTGGAATTGGGCAATCGCCTCCGGGAACCGGCCCCGCGCGGCCAGGACTTCGGCCAGATCACTACGCGTTTCGGCATCGCCCGGCTCGCTCTGCAATACCCGCTCAAACGGCTCTACCGCCTCGTCGAGGCGACCGCACTTGGCCAACGCGATGCCGAGGTTCTGGCGAGCGGCTACAAAGGTCGGCGCGGCCGCCACGGCACGTTGCAATTCGGCAATGAGCTCGTGGTAATGGTCCTCAAAATCCTTATCGGTCCACGTGGAAGGAAAGTGCCGCAGCCGAACAGGCGCCGTCGCATACACGCCGGCCCACACGCTGCCGAACAGGATTCCCACCAGGGTGCCCAGGCGAATCGCCGGCCACATCGGATCCTGCACCTGGCCGGTAATCCATGCGGGGCGCCGCCGCCGCAACCTCACCGATGCCACGCCGTAAATCGTCAGGCAGCCGAAAGCCACCGCCACCGGCACGAGCCGTTCAAGCAGGCTGATGTCGGCAAACTGGTGCGGATCGTCCCGGGCCAGGAAACAGGGCGTCGGAACAAAAACCAGCAAGGAAGCGACGAACGCCGTCATCAGCAGCCGCCGAAACCAGGGCACGCTTTCCCGCTGCCAGAGCCAAAGCATCACTGGCAACGCCGGCAGTACCGTAGTGTAATGGTATTCCTGGACCGGGTAGTAACATAAGAAATGCGCGAAGATGCATAGCAGCAAGGCCACCAGCGCCGCTCGCAGACGCTGCTCCCGCTCGTCCAACACCAGCGGCGACAAACTCATGAGCAACACGGCCACGAGCGGAACGCGAAGAATCAGCGAAGGAGCCGGGTGGCCCAACATGCGGGCGATGAAGATCGGTAGGGAATAAAGTCCCGCGTCTTGCTGCAAGTCAAACTCCGTCGGCGCCAGACAATTGAGGAATTGCCGGGTCGTGGCACTGGTGTTCACGAGATTCAACCAGTGCATGCCGTTGAAGCCGCCGGGATTGAGGCCATCGGCCGTCAAGAATAGCAGCGACACCGCCGCGTAGATGGCCACGGGCAGGAGGAGCTTGCGCCGCGTTTCCGGCAACAGGAACAGCACGGGCAGCATCAGGATCACCACCGGCTTCGACAACAGCGAAATCAACAGCCCGAGTTGAATCCAGCGGCCGTAGCGATTTTTCAGTCGCGGCTCCTTGGCCAACCGCATCAGCCCGGCGAGGATCAGCGCCATGGCCAGCACGACCAGGACGTGGACCTGGGCGTTCCACAGAATCAGATAGGTCGGAACAGAGCAGAAGAGGGCAAAGTAGGCGAAGCCGCGATAGGCGGGCGTTGAGAAGGCGGAGGCCAGCAGCCGTGCCCCGAG
>Ga0181520_10000164_pt1 | contig 137537 bp, 115 predicted proteins | sample PEATcosm2014_Bin_29_FD_132451 | JGI IMG/M metagenome (GOLD analysis project Ga0181520, IMG submission 132451) | Peatland microbial communities from MTU Mesocosm Facility, Houghton, MI, USA - PEATcosm2014_Bin02_30_metaG | ecosystem: Environmental > Terrestrial > Soil > Wetlands > Peat | place... | reverse complement strand
TTTCGGTAATAATATACTTGACTAATGATGAATTATTCGAGATTCTGGTTTTGTCATGGCGAACCAAGTCAAAACCCTTTCGGATGCAATCAGATACTTCTCCGATGAGCAAACCTGCATTGACACTGTGGCGGCGATGCGCTTCCCTGATGGCCCTCAGTGCCCTGCCTGCCTCATGCCGAGAGAACGCCAGCATTGGCTCAAGACTCAGAAGCGCTGGCAATGCCGCGATTGCGGCAAGCAGTTCTCCGTGAAGGTTGGGACCATCTTCGAGGATTCGGCCATCAAGCTGGGCAAATGGCTGGTCGTAATTTGGCTCGTATCGAATTGCGAAAACGGCATTAGCTCGTATGAGGTGGCAAGAGATATAGGCGTCACTCAGAAGTCGGCATGGTTCATGCTGCATCGCATCCGCGAGGCCATGAAGGACACCCGCAAGCACAAGTTTGGATTCGGTGGACCCGTGGAATCGGACGAGGCGTTTATTTGACCCAATCCTCAGAAGATACACAAGGACCGCGAGGCGAAGTGCCGCGATTGCGGTAAGCAGTTCTCCGTGAAGGTTGGGACCATCTTCGAGGATTCGGCTATCAAGCTGGGCAAATGGCTGGTCGTAATTTGGCTCGTATCGAATTGCGAAAACGGCATTAGCTCGTATGAGGTGGCAAGAGATATCCGATTCTTGTCCATCGGCACACGCCATTGCTCCACGCTTCCTTCAGACCCCGCCTCGCGACGACGCCTTTGCGCTTCGCTAATCCTTCACCTCCATCAGGTTGGCTAAGGGACTTGCACCCTCAAACTGTCGGACATGCACGGCACACAATGCCGGTCTGATGGAAAGGGTGGAAAACGATAGAGCCGTTTCCCGCCCTTCCCACAGACCTTGAAAATCGATGAAACCGATTTTCACATTTCCACCGCCTCGACTACGACGAACTGAATAATCTTTTCACTTAAAAACCCGAAAAGCCTGTCCGAACTAACGGGACCACCACAAACAAAGGACAATCCTTTGACCGATGCGGATAGATTCGCGCCGGCAGTATCGCAAGCGGCAGGAAAACGCCTCACCTATACAAAGCTGACAGGCAAGGGGGGAGGAACGACGATCTAAGAACGCTTGGTTGGAGCGGCAGAGGCGAGGGAGGAGGATTTAGGCGTTTGCTTATCCTCTTCAATTCGCCGCGTTATTTCTGTCTTAGGGACACTCAGAACGGTTCCCAAAAGGTTCTCAAATGCCCGGTATTCGTCTGAATCTGGTTTCGGTTTCATGGCGCTATGATATTGCATTCCAAGAAGAACAATTTATTGTTTAGTTCTATGGGTTTCCAGCAAGCTAGAGACGATCTGAGGGGTAGTTTGCAGTAGCCAAAGGTCATCGCTTTCTTCCCCCAGCCTTTCGCCCAGCCAGTGTTATCACTAGTCAAGTACGTTGTTACCGATTTTTCTGGCTTGCGAGATCTTTCCGGATCTTTCTGGCTTGGGAGGCCGGGCGCCTGCAACTCACGCAAAAAAGCTGATGCTTCCATCAGAAGCAACGAGAGAGGCCTGCGAAGGGGATTCCGTTTCGATTTCCTCCGCAGTTTCGCCGTCTTCGTCATCCTGGCCGCCGGCGGTTTTTTTGCCATTGCCATCATAGGAGTCGTCGTCGGGCTTTGACGAGTACTCGATATCGAAGACCGCCGAGAGTTGAGGGTCGATCGGCGGTGTCTTCATCACCGGCAAAGCGCGAATTCCGGGAATCGGGCTGATTTCCATCGGATTTCCTGGCTCGGGAGGTTCCCTTCCCAACCCTATCGGCAGGCGTTTGCCAGGAGTTTAATGTTTGGCTGCTCATTTGTGTCCGATTTCAAGACAGCGAGATCAAAACGGACGCTCCTGCCGAAGACGACCGGGCAATAAACAGGGCCAATGCGGCGACACAGGGCCCGTGCGGCTGCGGGGGCAAGGGACGGCTTGCTAAACTGTGTCCATGCTGGATGAACTGGAATTCCGCAGCCTTGCCGAGGCCGCCCTCGAGGCACTCAAGCAACACCTGATAGGACTCGAGGAAAGTGAAGACGCGGGCTTTGAGGTGGAAGAGCAGAACGGTGTATTGAACGTTCTGTTTGAAGAACCTCAAGGGAAATTCGTGATTACGCCGAATACGCCGGTACGCCAGATCTGGATTTCGGCGCTTTCCACAAGCTTCAAGCTGGATTGGGATCGAGAGGGCGCGGCGTTTGTATTGCCGCGGACAGGCGAGGCCCTGCAGGCACTTGTCGATCGTTTAATCGGCGAGCATCTTCAAGCTTGAACAAAATTGGATCGGAACAGAAGGTGGGAAGGATTGCCCGGCGAGCAGGCCGATCCAGGATTTCCCGGCGAGCTCGCCGGGCAATCCTGGATCGGGCTTTCGAGATTTAGGGCAGCGCGTAGATCGTCTTCAGGACCTTTTCCGCAACGTTCTTCGGAAGGGGCGCGTAAGAAAGTGAGGCGGCTTCACTTTCGCCGGAACTGACGATCCAGCTCAGCATGTCCTTAAGGACTTTCTCCTTGGCAGCGTCCGCCGGATGGGCGGGAATGAGCAGGTAGGTGAAGCTGGAGATGGGGTAGGCGTCAGCACCGGGAGCATTGGTGATGGAGATGCGATAGTCGGCGGGCATGTTCTTGATGCCAGCGGCGGATTCCGTGACCCCGTCAATGGAGCCCTTGACCCAGTTGCCGGAGGCGTTCTTGAGGGCGCCGAAGGTCATGTGATTCTGGAGCGCATAGATGAGCTCGACATAGCCGATGGCGCCCGGCAACTGACGAACCAGACCGGCCACGCCTTCATTGCCTTTGCCTCCCACGCCGACCGGCCAGCTGGGCGAGGTTCCCTTACCCGGTCCGCCGGCCCACTCCTTGTTCACCTTGCTGAGATAGTCGGTGAAGATGAAGCTGGTGCCGCTGCCATCAGAGCGATGGACTACGATGATCTTCTGATCGGGCAGGTGGACGCCGGGATTGTCCTTGGCGATGTTGCCATCGTTCCAGTTGGAAATCTTGCCCAGGTAGATGTCGGCCAGCGTTTCGCCGCTGAGTCTGATATCGCTGACGCCCGGTACATTGAAGACGGGCACCACTGCGCCGAGCACAGTGGGAATGTGGATCAGCTTGATTTTTGAGGAACTGAGCATCTCGTCGGTCATGGGCATGTCGGATGCGCCAAAATCAACCGTGCCCTTGGTGACCTGGCTGATGCCGCCGCCGGAGCCGATGGACTGGTAGTTGATTTGCACTCCGGGATGCGCGGCGCTGTACTCGCTAAACCACTTGGAATAGATCGGGTAAGGAAATGTGGCGCCCGCCCCGGTTAACTTCTGGGCCTGAACCGTGCCCAATGCCAGCATGGATAACACAACGGCGATAAAAGTTTTCTTCACTGTACGCTCCATTGCAGTTGATACTGCCGCCTACCATTGTTCGCGCGCAATGTTACGGGGATTTGAATCATGCGCAACAATTCAGCTGTCATTTGCCGGCGAGGCGGTTCTTTTGGATGCGTAGGTTCGGCTGCAAATCCATTTGAATCAATACAATCAGGCTGGGGGCAATCAGGCTGGGGGCAATCAGGCTGGGGGCAATCAGGCTGGCGCGGAAGCCCTTAAGAGAGCACTTCAGAAACAGGAGGGACAACCGGCGGGACCGGCGCCAGCGGCAGGGTGAAGTGGAAGGCCGCGCCCTTGCCCATCACGCTCTCAGCCCAGATGCGTCCGCCGTGTGCCTGAACGATGTGTTTGACAATGGCGAGGCCCAACCCAGTGCCGCCGGATTCGCGGGAGCGGGCTTTGTCGACCCGGTAGAAACGCTCGAAGATGCGTTCCAGATGCTCGGACGCGATACCGGGCCCGAAGTCCTGAACGGTGAACTCGACTTCAGAGGCGAGCGGCTTTGCCCCGACACGAATGCGCTTGCCCTCCCGGGCATACTTCAGCGAGTTTTCGATCAAGTTGCCGAAGACCTGATTCATGGCGTCGGGGTCTGCCATGACGAGTAGATCGGGAGCTCCCGCGGATTGAAGTTTGACGCCGGAGTCGACAACGATGCCACCAAGGGCGTCGATGGCATCCTTGACCAGGACGCTGGCGCGCGCCGGTTGCAGCGAGAGTCTGTAATCGGGGCTTTCGACACTGGCCAGGGCCAGCAGATCCTCAGTAAGCCTGTTCATGCGAGTGGTGTTCTTGAGGATGATGCCAAGAAACTCGCTGGTGGTTTCGGGACTGGGATGGGGGTCTTCCATCAGCGTTTCAACATAGCCCTGAATCGACGTGAGGGGGGTGCGCAGCTCGTGGCTCACGTTGGCGACAAACTCGCGGCGAGATTTCTGCGCCCCCTCGATCCCGGTGACGTCGTGAAGGACGGCGAGCGCACCACCGCTGGGCAGCGGAGCGGCATTGATCTCAAAGACGCGTCCGGGGGCCATGGAACTGGAGCGGCCAAAGCAGACCTCGCGGCGATCGAGCGCCCCGCGGACGCAGGCCAGCAGTTCCGGATCGCGCACGGAATGGACCAGGGGACGCCCTGGGCGCACCTGGGTTCCCGCGATGCGCTCCATAACGGCATTGGACCAGCGAACGAAACCTTCGGGGGTAATGGCGACCACCGCTTCCTGCATGGAATCGAGGATGGCAGCCAACTCCTGGCGGCGGCTCTCGAGTTCGGCGAAGTTCTTGCCCAGCCGTTCCGCAGTCTGGTTGAGAGCGTTCTCCATGGGCGAGAATTCATCTTTTTCCGCATGTTGGAGCCGGGCGGACAAATCGCCGTCAGCGATGCTGCGCGCAAAGTCGACAACGCTCCGCAGGCGAGCGGAGATGCGGCCGGCAACCCAGGCGGCGAGGGGCAATGCAACGGCCAGAGCAATCAGTCCGGCCCAGAGGGCTTCTCTGCCGAGAAGGCTCAAGGTTCTCTCCGCGGCACGGACCTCCAGGAGGTGAAAGGCCGACTCCAGCACCAGCGTGTGGAAGACAAGCAGGAGGGTGAAAAGTGCGAGGAGCCTGGTAAAGAATCTGGGGGTCAATGAAGTTACTCGCCCTTTGGGAGCTCGAACCGATAGCCGGCGCCCCGCACGGTCTTCAAGTAGCGCGGATTCTCCGGATCGACCTCGATTTTCTCACGAATGCGGCGCACGTAGACGTCCACGGAGCGCGGGGTGACAAAGCGCGCATCGCCCCAAACCGCGTCGAGCAGATGGTCGCGGCTGAAGACACGGCCGGGATGGCGCGCCAGGTAGTCGAGCAAGCGGAACTCGGTGGCGGTGGTGGTGGTCAATTGGCCACGGACCTTCAACTGCATAGCGCCGGCGTCGATGATGACCTCTTCAAAGCTGATGATCAAAGGCGAGGCAGGGCGCTCGAATCGCCGCAGAACGGCCTTGACGCGGGCCACCAGCTCACGGGTTGAAAATGGCTTGGTAATGTAATCGTCGGCGCCAAGTTCCAGCCCTAAGACGCGATCATTTTCTGCGGCGCGCGCGGTGAGGAAGATGATGGGCACGGTGGAGAGCCCATGGTGATTGCGCAGACGGCGGCAGACGTCGAGCCCATCGCCGCCCGGCACCATGATGTCGAGCAGAAACAAGGCGGGTGGTTTGCGTTCGGCGTCGGGAATCAGGTTGGTCGGGGTATGAAACAGGCGCGCATCGAAACCAGCCGCTTCAAGGTGATGCTGCACCAGCCGTGAAATATCGGCGTCGTCTTCCAGCACAAATACGGTTTGGCTCAAACGGTCTGCCCTCACCCGGCGGCCGTTCACCGGCAAATTGAGTTGGCCGCGCGGAATCATTAACAGAGTAATGCAGCGAGGCAAACAGATTGCAAACGTTTGATGAATTTGCGCCGGGAGACCGTGACGGCTGGAGATTGAATTGCACATGGATGAAGGGCGTGAAGAACACTATTTTTCTTGACTTTAGCGTGGAGCCTCTGCAAGACTTCCTCTGCTCTTCCGGCACAATCAAGCGGCGCGAACATCCCCAATGCGATCGGGCTTGGGCCTGGCAACGATGGAACACATTTCTGCCTGAGCAAAGGCAGCATGAACGATGCCGGCTTGTGGGCTGGAAGACAACTCAACAGGCAGGAGGAAATATGAAGAAATACTTTGCAGAGCTTGTGGGCACCTTCATCCTGGTGCTCTTCGGCTGTGGAACCGCGGTAGTTGCCGGAGACAAGGTGGGCATTCTGGGGATTGCGTTCGCGTTCGGACTGGCGCTGGTTGGGGCGGCTTACGGCATCGGCTCCATCTCCGGCTGCCATATCAACCCGGCGGTCAGCCTGGGCGTGTTTGTGGCGGGGCGGATGTCGATCAAGGACCTGATCGGCTACTGGGTGGGGCAGTTCCTGGGCGGCGTGCTGGCTGCATGGGTGCTGTCGATCATTATCAGCGGGGTTGGCGGGGGCTACAACATAGCTGCCAGCGGACTTGGCCAGGACGGCTGGGGCCCGGGCTATCAGGGCGGCTTCAACATCACTTCGGCGATCGTGTTTGAGTTTGTGGCCACGATGATTTTCGTGATCGTGATTCTGGGCTCGACGCAGGAGAAGGCGCCGACGGGGTTTGCCGGGCTGGCCATCGGCATCACGCTGGTCGCCATTCACATCTTCGGCATCCACATTACCGGCGTGAGCGTAAACCCGGCTCGCAGCCTGGGACCGGCGCTTCTGGTAGGCGGTCAGGCCCTGGCCCAGGTTTGGCTCTTTTTGCTGGTTCCGAGCATCGGCGGCGCAGCGGCCGGTCTGCTGTTCAGGACCAAGGCGCTCGAAATGAGCTGAATTTGAGCAGTCACCTCCCAAGACCAGGCCGGGAAGATTCCGCATAGCGGAAATCTTCCCGGCCTGGTTTTTTATACCCTGAAAGGCTGCGGCGACGACCATGGTTTAGGCTGAAAGCTCAGGCATGGCCGATGCACTGGCCATGTGGATCGGGAGAGCGCATGACTTGGTTAACTCTGCTGGTGGGAGCGGTGGTCGGCATGTTTTCCGGCGTGGTCGGGATCGGAGGCGGCATCCTGTTTGTGCCCGCCCTCGTGTGGATGTACGGAATGAGTCAGCACAAGGCTCAGGGCACGTCGCTGGGCGCATTGCTGGCGCCGGTGGGCCTGCTGGCCTTTGTTGAGTACTACCGCAAGGGGAACGCGGACATTCGCGTGGCAGCTCTGCTGGGAGTGGGGTTTCTGGTAGGCGGATACTTTGGCGCGACGGGCGCACAAATGATTTCGGAAGTGGTGTTGCGCCGCATTTTTGCGGGAACGCTTGTTGCGGTGGGCGGATGGATGTTCTTCCACTGATAGAGTGGTTCCCGAATTGCCGGAAATCGAGGGCAAACACGCAAGCGGGATTTTCCCCAAGAAAAGGCCACCCTCGACGAAACTCAAGAGGTGCATTGATTCGGGAACCGCTCTGAAAGCCTTTCAGGCGCGGGCGATGAAGCGCAGGCGAACATAGTCGGCAGTCCAGTTGCCGTCTTCGTCGCGTAAAACCGGTTCCAACAGCGCCACTGCTTCATCGACCACGGTTTCTCTGACGGCTTCAGGCAAGGTGTCAAGGACGCCTCGGCGAAAAGTCCTTAGCCAGCCGCCCATTCCGTTTTCCGCAAGAGGCGTAGGCCGGGGAATGAGCGCAATCCGCTCCACTTTGAAGCTGTGCTGCTTCAATCGCCGGGCGTAGATGTCTGGAGTGGGATAGTAGTTCACGTTGTCTTCGCGGCCATCAAAGCCATGGCGGGACATCACGGCCATCAGGGCCACGCGAATGGCCGCGATGTTGCCCTGGCCTCCCATTTCCGCGACGAAGCGGCCGCCCGGCTTGAGCACGCGGCGCACCTCGGCCAACATGGCGTCCTGATCACGCACCCAATGCAAAGCCGCATTGGAGAAGACGGCGTCGAAGGTGCGATCCGCGTAAGGCATTCGCTCGGCGCTGCCTTCATCCACCTGAATCCCGCGCGCACGGGCGGCCGCGGCCATCTGCGGCGACGCATCCAGGCCCACCACGCCGGCGCCGGTTGAAGCAATGCGCGCGGTGAGTTGACCATCGCCGCAACCGAGGTCAAGAATCCTCTCGCCGGGCTGAGGGGCCAGCCACTGCAGCACGCCGCCTGCGAGGCCGTGCACGAACGCACCGTTCTGCCCGTAAGCCTGTGGATCCCACGTCTGCGTCATTGCCGGCCTCCTGTCAGCAGTTTCGTGGAGAGGAGGACATAAGACAAAGTTATTCTGGTTTGGAATTGGATAAGAAATCGTTATGACAATAATATACTTGACAGACTATAAACGAGCGGCTAGTTCATCTAAATTTCTCCATGGGTCCAGTCTGCTTCCTTCGCGGATTCCCTTCCTATATTCCTTAATGAATTTGTGGGGGATGTTCCTCGTGTACCCCTCGCGATTGAGATGGGCAAAAAGAATCCTAACGGTGTTCCCAGGGTACGCCGCTGCGATCAGTTTTCGGTCCGAATCAGAGCGCAAAAAATGGTGCGCTATTTCGGCAACGGATAACGAGTTCCCTCAACAATGCCGTCTATGCTGACATTACTCCACTCAAAACCTTCAATGTCACAACGCTTTCTACAAAGAATCTCGCTGTGACAATATAACTCAGTCACTGGTGAATACCTGAGATAGCCATCAGCGTTATGAGCGAAGTAGCCTGATACAGGATTACTCATTCCACTCTCAATCAAATCGAAACCAAGCGAGTCATTAAACAATGCCCTTAGGCCCATATCTGAAAACTGGAAAAAGTGCCAAGGACGTTCGTGCGAGGCAAATGAGAAGTGAGTTTCAGTAAAAACATGCCCGCCAACTTTTAGTAGTTTTTGGATTTCGAGCGCGGCTATCCAAGGCATAAATAGATGCTCAAAAACGGCAGACGAAAAAATCAAATCGAACTTTTCTTGTCCAGCAAAGTAAGTTGAAAGCTTATGAGCATCACCAACTACATCAACATTTTCACCAGCATAAAAATCAAAGCCCACGTAATCGGCATTTGAGAATCGATTTCGCAGATTTGACCCCGTCACATTTCGGGAGCCAATCTCCAGCACTCTAAGCCCCTTTTTATTAAAAGTCTTTGACAAATAATCCGGCCAATTTCCGTGCGAAACATTTTCCGGCTTAGAAATATGGTCTTTACGAAATCGAAATGGGAGAGTAGCCACTAGTCCATATAATCGCGCAAGCTTCTTAGCCACGGGTTTGAGAATCTCTCCCATCCGGAATCTGTCCTTTCGGTACGGGTCAAATGGGATTATATCGCTCCTGAAGTAGATTGTGAGGCCAACAGAAGTTATGCCCCGAGAACGCCAGCGTTTGCCCAAGAGAAGCAGGACGATTCGCTGCCGTCCTTTCGACGCCTTCTATCGTCCTCTGCTCTATCCCGGCCAGTCGGAGGCCGTATCCCCTAAGCTGAGGGACCATTGAGTAGAGAACTTCTTCCAATGTCTTTTCTTGCCAGCAAGACCTGCGACAAACACATGGCTCCTGGTATGAGTGCCAGATTCATCGAGATATAGGCTAATCATCGCGCTCCATCTGGCTGGACAATCGTGTGGGGATTCACATAGGCCATCAGTTTCCGATGGCTGACTTTGGGCGCAAATCTGCATTGTGGAGTGGCGGCTGCCGGGCGCTGCCCGCGGGTCAGATCGACTGCACAGGGAGAAGGGTGAGGTCGTCGACCAGGCCGACTTCCTTTTGCACGAAAGGTTCACCGTAGCGGACGCCAGCCAAGAGGCCGTAGTGGCGCGCCTCGGCAAAGGTACGCTCCCGGATCTCCTCTTCAGGAACAAAGAGTCCCCCGCCGGCAGCCTGGTTCGCGTATTGGGAGCGGTAGGCCATCAGGGCTGCATGGCGCTGCTCGATGAAGGGCGAGATGTCCACGATGAAAGATGGACGGACATCGGCATAGAGGCCGGCATAGACGATTTTGAAGGGCCGATGAGGGGCGGTTCCGGTGTCGATTTTCTTGAGGCCAGGAATTTTCTTGAGCCCTGAGAGAAAGCAGGCGTCGTATCCGAGCGTGGCGGTGATGGCGTGGTCAGGATGGCGCGCCTGCCAGTAGGGCAGGATGACCACGCGCGGACGCAGGAGGCGCAGCACGCGGACAATCTCTATGCGGTTTTCGAGGGTATTCTCGACGGCCCCGTCGGTCAGGTTGAGCGCCTGGCGCCAGCCGACACCGAGCAGTCTTGCAGCGTCAGCCGCTTCGTGGCCGCGGGTTTCCGCGGTGCCGCGGGTTCCGGCTTCGCCCAGGGTGAGGTCAAGAATTGCGGTGCGCAGGCCGCGCGCGGCCATCCTCAGGAGTGTGCCGCCGCAGGTTTGTTCCACGTCGTCGCGATGGGCGGCGATGGCCAGCACGTCGGCAACGGGATCGGCAGCCATGGGATCAGTAAACGGTGTTATTCGTGTCGGTGATGGCGTCCATGTAGGCCACGTCATAGGCCGTGCCAGTGACGGTGACGTATTGGTTGTCAATGGACGAGCCGTCGACGGTTGAGTTGATGTACACCTGCCCACCCTGCGCGGTATAGATCTTGTGCAGGCCGGTGACCGCAGCAATTCCGGTGGCATCCCCGATATAGGGCTCAAGCAGGACCACCTGGCTTGTGGAGGTGTTGTACATGGTGAGGCAGCCGTAGGGCTGGTTGTTATAGAACCGCTCACCTTGATTGCATTTGGTCATGCCGATCCACAGGGTATTGTCATCCGCCTGGATCATGCGACTGACGGCGCCCGGCAATCCATCGCTGATGGAAACGGGATTGGGGGAACTTTGAGTAGAAGGGACCAAGGTGTTGTTCGACAGGTTGAGCACCGAGAGAAAGCCGCCAAAATAGCCATCGGGCATGAGGCGCTGTCCGACCACGTACATGGTGGAGCTGTTGACGAGAGCGTTGCTTGCGCCGCTGGGTATGGGGATGTTGGTGAAGGGCGTGGCTTGCGGGTTGGCGCAAGGGGCATTGTTGCAAGGGAGCAGCCCCGATTGCTTACCGGTAAGAAAGATAAGGGGGGCCACGGGCAACAACGAGATGGAGGCATTGTTGCCGCCGCATTCCGGCCCGCAGTTGAGCACATAGGCTGTGCTTCCGTCGGCCGAGAAGACAGCCTTGGTAGGCCGGTCGAAGACCAGCGGCGCACCGTAGTAGTTTCCGGTTGCGTCAACCTGGTCGGGACTCTGCACCTGAAACAGGCACCAGAGGGGAGCATTTTGGGGCTCGCAGTCGACGGCGGCCTTGGGCCAGGTGGCAGGTCCACCGGAATAATTGAGCGACTGGGCGGTGGTCAGCTCTCGAGGATAGTAGGCATAATTCGAATTCTGGACGAAGGCCAGGACCATGGAGCCGCCGGGGTTGACGCTGATGCGATAGATGCCCGGAAGGCTGAGCGGGTAAGAGGAGCCGTTCGACTGGTTGGCGATGGTTAAGACGCGGGACGACTCGGAGGCCGCGAAGACGTAAGTTCCATTGCGGGTAGCGAATACGCTGGCAGAAAGACCATTCAGGCCGGAGACGTTGCCGATTGCCTTCTCGGACTGGTAATTGGCCATGACCAGACTGCCATCCCCAAAGCCGTAGACTGCCCCCTCCTGTTCCTCGGGCATGCTCTGAATGGAGATAGGCTGCGCGCCGGAATATCCAGAGACAGAGAACGTAGCGGGCAGGCCGGTGCGGCCGCTGCGGAAGTCGTAGTAAGCGTCGACAATCTGCAGTGAGCCCTTGGTAAAGACGCTGGGGTTCTGGACTGCGATCATGACGCGGTAACTTAGCCCGCTGGGGGGGAGGATGCGGCCGGCAAAATAGGTAGTGGTGCCACAACCTGCCAGTCCGACTGCAACCGCGAGGGCGGCACCGGCGCTAATCCAAAGACTTCTTTTCTTCAAAATCCCTTACCTCGGTCGATGCGCGGAACGAGCCGCGGATGATGGCATTTAACGGGGCGCAGAGCCCCCCAAAAAGGGTTTTGAGCAGGGTTGGCGATTCGAAGGACAGATCGCTTGAATCGTCGTGCAGTAACCTCTGGCTGCCCAGCGTATGACTAACGAAGTATAACAAAGCAGGCCACGACTCTGGCGCGGTTGGCCGGCGTGGCTTAGCATGACAAAAGAATGAGTAAGTTTGCCGAGATTTTTCCAAACCGCGCGCTGCTGGCCGACGGCGCCATGGGCACGGTGCTTTATGCCCGCGGCATCTTTATCAACCGCTGCTACGACGAGTTGAATCTCTCGGACCCGGGATTGATTCTGTCTGTCCACGAGGAGTATTTGCAGGCGGGGGCGGAGATTCTGGAAACCAACACGTTTGGGGCGAACGCGATCCGGTTGGCGCGCCACGGCCTGGCCGACAAACTGACAGAAATCAATGCGGCCGGCGCACGGCTGGCCCGGCAGGCGGTCAAGAATCTGAAGGACAAGCAAGGGGGCGAAGCCTGGGTGGCCGGATCGCTGGGGCCGCTTGGAGTGCGGCTGGAGCCTTTGGGCAAGACCGGTCTGGACGAGGCACGCCAGGCTTTTTCTGAACAGATCAGTATCCTGTCCGAGGGCGGCGTCGATCTTCTGATCATTGAAACGATGCCGGCGCTGAATGAAGCGCGGCAGGCGCTTGAAGCTGCGCGCGCCGTCGCACCCGGTCTTCCGGTCCTGGTGATGGTGACAGTGGACGACGAATCGATCTGCCTGGATGGGGCTTCGCCGCAGCAGGCCGCGGCGCTGCTGGCGGAGTGGGGTGCGGATGCGGTGGGCGTGAATTGCTCCGCCGGCCCAACCACCGTACTGACAGCGGTGGAAGCCATGCGCGCGGCCACCGTACTGCCGCTGGCGGCCATGCCCAACGCCGGAATGCCAAGAGCCGTGGAAGGCCGCAACATCTATCTCTGCTCGCCGGAGTACATGGCCAGCTTTGCGCGCAAGGCCATTGCCGCGGGGGTGCAGATTGTGGGCGGCTGCTGCGGAACCACGCCCAACCATATTCGCGCCATGCGCTCCGCAATTCGAGCGATGGATGAACAAGCACACTTTGAAAGCACGGGCGCGGCCCCGGTGCCGAATCCCGAGACGCCGCCGGCGCGGCTTGGAGCCCGCTCCCGCATCGGATCCCTGTTGGCCGAGGGCAAGTTCATCAACCTGGTGGAGATTGTGCCGCCGAAGGGGATCGATTGCTCGAAAGAGATCGAGGGCGCCAGCCTGATGGCGCAACTGGGCGTCCACGCCATCAACGTGTACGACTCGCCCCATGCGTCGGCGCGCATGAGCGCACAGAGCGTCTGCATCCAGATTCAGCAGCACACGGGGATTGAGACCATTCTGCATTACACCTGCCGCGACCGGAATATTCTCTCGATCCAATCGGATCTTCTGGGAGCCTCGTCGATCGGCTTGCACAACATTCTTTGCGTAACAGGCGATCCGAACAAACCGGGGAACTATCCTGACGCGACTGCAGTGTTTGACGTGGATTCCATTGGCCTGGTCAACGTGGTGCAACGGCTGAATCACGGGCTCGATATCGGCTCAAACTCGATTGGCGCGAGCAGCAACTTTACCGTGGGCGTTGCCGCCAACCCGGGGGCACCCGACATGGAGAACGAAGTGCGCCGTTTTGCCTACAAAGTTGAGGCGGGCGCCGAGTACGCGATTACCCAGCCGGTCTTCGAGTTGCGTCTTCTGGAACAGTTTCTGGAGCGCATCAAGGAATTCCGCATTCCCGTGATTGCGGGCATCTGGCCTCTCACCAGCCTGCGCAACGCCGAATTCATGAAGAACGATCTGCGCGTGTCGATGCCGGAAGAGATCATGCTGCGCATGGCGCAAGCCGAATCCCCTGCCGCCGCACGCATGGAAGGGGTCAGGATTGCCCGGGAAATGCTGGAGGCCGTGCGCCCGTTTGTCGAGGGTGTTCAGGTGAGCGCTCCCTTCGGCCTGTACAACGTGGCTGCCGAGGTGTTCGCCAGCGTACTACCGAAGGGCACCAACCCCATGGAGTGAACGCCAATGCCTTCATTTGAAGAATCGCTGAAGAAGCTGGAAACGATCGTCGATCAACTGGAAAAGGGCGACCTTGCACTGGAGGAGTCACTGAAACTCTTCGAGGAAGGCGTTGGCCTGTCGGCGGCATGCAAGCAGGAGCTGGATAGCGCCGAGGGCAAGGTGCAGATGCTGGTGAAGCAACGCGACGGTTCGTTGAAGGCGGAGCCGTTTCTGACGGAGAAGCCGTTTTAGAGGCAGGGATCAGGGATCCGTTGTCAGCCTAGCCACTTGGGATTGTGGGCTGTGCCGTCAAAGTTGCTGGATATCTTGTACAACTCAAATTGGCCTTGCTGGGCTGCGGGTTTGGTGCGTTCAAGCAGGCTGGCGACTTCCTCGGTCGACAAAGGCTTGAAGGTTCTTGCCGCTTCCAGCGCCTGGTCGAGAACAGCCTGGCTGTCTATGCCGGTAATCTGGACGGCAATGGGAAGATTGAGACAGTAGTGCAATCCCTCGATGGGCGTAACGGTCTTGCTGTTGAGGATGTAGTGGTCGCCGAAGGCCTTCATCCCGAGGGGAGCGATTCCTTCGCGAACCAGAACCGGCAATACCTCGTGCGCAAAGCTGCGGAAGTGCGCATCCATCACATTCAGGGGCATCTGCACGGCATCAAAGTGGAACTGGCGGGCGCGGGCTTCGTCGAGCATGCGCAGGTGGACGTAGGGGTCCTTGTGGCCGGTAAAACCTATGTAGCGCACCTTGCCTGCTCTTTTTGCTTCGAGCATGGCCTCCATGGCGCCGCCCTCGGCGAAGATGCGATCGGGATCTTCAAGGCGGATGACTTCATGAAACTGCATGAGATCCACGTGGCCGGTCTGGAGCCGTTCAAGGGAATCGTCGATCTGACGGGCGGCTTCGGACTTGGTGCGGCCGTCAATTTTGGTCATAAGGAAGACCTTGGCGCGATAGCCGTCGGCCAGAGCCTTTCCCATGCGGACCTCACTGACGCCGCCGTTGTAATCCCAGCAGTTGTCCATGAAGTTGATGCCGCGGTCGATGGCTTGGCGGACGAGTTGGATGGATTGCTGCTCGTCGATGCCGGGGTGGGCGATGTGGTAACCGCCGAGGCCGATGGCCGAGACGCGCTCTCCGGTGCGGCCCAGGGTGCGATACACCATGTCGCCCGTCTCGGGCTTGCTGGATTCGGAGGAAAGAAGAGGGGTTATCAACTGCTCAGATGCGGCCACGCCGGCAGCCACCGTTGCCGTTTTCAGGAAATCTCTGCGCTTCATGATGCCTCCCAATGGATGTGGGTATAAACGCTGCCCAGGGCGCAAGTCAAGGTGGATTGACTTCTAATCAACGTTCTTGGCCTTGCGATCTTCGCCTTGCGCGACGATCTTCGCCTTGCGCGACCCTTTGGCCAGGCGCGCCAGCACTGCCTGCTCGCGGAGCACCTGCTTTAACGGGCGCGCGGGGGTGCCGAAGAAAACGGTGCCGGGCTTATGTCCTTCGTTGGTGAGGGATTTGCCGTTGAAGACGCCGGACTGGCCACCCAGAATCACGCCGGGACCAATGTGGACATGGTCGCCGACGCCCACCTGGCCGGCGATGATGGCTCCGTTGCCCACGGTTGAGGAGCCGGAGATTCCGGTGAGCGCAACGAGGATCACGTCTTGGCCGATGTCGCAGTTGTGGCCGACATGGACCAGATTGTCGATTTTTGTGCCGCGACCGATTCTGGTCTGCCTGAGGGCGCCACGATCGACCGTGGAATTGGCGCCGATCTCGACTTCGTCCTCGAGCAGCAGCGTGCCCTGTTGCGGGAATTGGGTATAGGCGCCACTGGCGGAGTCGCGGACATAGCCGAAGCCGTCAGCGCCCAGGACCGCGCCGGCATGAATGACGACCCGATTGCCGAGGGTGGTACCGGAGTAGAGAACGGCGCGGGGATAGATGCGGCAGTTCTCGCCAATCGAAACCCGGGGGCCAATGACCGCACTGGCTTCGATGCGGGTGCCGGCACCGATGGAAGCGTCGTCGCCGACGATTGCTCCCGGGCCGATGCTGACGTCCGCTCCGAGGGTGACCCTGGCGCCCAGGATCGCCGCTGGATGAATGCCGGTGGGCGGCGCAGCAGGAGCGAGGAGGGGGGCAGCGCGGGCAAACCAGAGGCGAGGCTGATCGGCTTCAACGACTCCCATAGCCGGATGGGAAGAATATGTTTCGAGATTTCCGGCTTTAAGGACCACGGCTCCCGCAGTCCCGGCCAGTGCCTTGGCGGCCGAAACAGGGTCTTCAGCAAAGACGAGATCGAGGGGTTTGGCCGAGGCCGTAGCGGCAACACCGGCAAGAATCGTTTCCGGCTTTCCCTGCGCCAGCTTGCCACCCAGATTTTGCACCAGTTCGCCCAGCGTCATGGAACTCTCCTCAGGGTTGTCGGGGTTTAACTGTACAGAGCTGGTTCCCCGGCAGGCCGCGTCTTCCAACGGCGGTGAATCCACAGCCACTGGTCAGGATAGCGCCGAATCCAGGATTCGATGGCATGGGTGCATAGTTCGGTACCGGTGAGAATGTCGGCCGCAACGTTGCCGGTGTGCGGAATTGCGACTTCGGGACCGAAATGGAGGACGTAGCGCCGCTCGGCAGGTTCCCACAGCATGAAGCCCGGCAGGACGGCGGCGCCGGTTTTGCGGGCGATATGGGCCAGGCCGGTGGCCGTGCAGGCGTCGATCCCAAAAAACTTGACAAAAGCTCCCTGCGGCGGGGTCATGTTGGTGTCCATGAGGATACCGACCGTCTGGCCAGCGTGCATGGCGGTGAGCAGTCCGCGGGCGAAATCGTCCTTGTGGAGAACTTGGTTTCCGTGGAGGCACCGAACGGCGTTGACATAGGCGTCAAGGCGGCGGTTGTCGAGGCGGCGAATCACCATGCCCATGGGGCGGCCCATGAGCGAGTGGTAGAAGCTGGAAAGCTCCCATGCCCCAAGATGACCGGTGATGACAAGAACGCCTTTGCCGCGGGCCTGGGCGGCGAGATAGTGTTCAAGCCCCTCGGTACGCATCCAATCGGCGGTGTTCGCAGGGGTATAGCGGGTCATGCGGCAGAACTCGACCAATTGCCAGCCGAGATGGATGTAGACACGGCGCAGGATGGCCGTTCTGGCCTCAGGCGCAAGCTCAGGGAGGGCCATGGCGAGGTTACGGGCACCGACATGGCGTAAACGCGTAAACAGCCAGTAGACGGCGAAGGCGAGGATGCCGGCAAAGAGGCGCGCCAAGCCGCGCGGCATGCGTCCCAGGGTGCGCGCCACGGAGACGACCAGCCAATATTCGAGATTTTCCCGCATGATTGAAGGCAAACACCAGTTTATGGCATGGTGCGGGTCAGCTGAGGACAGAGGAGCGGGTAAGGCGGTCCGGCTGAGGCCGGACCGTCGGTGGAACTCAAATCAAATCTGGTTTTAGTGGCTCTTGCCAGAAACGAACGCGTGGGCGACGGTGCGCACAAATGGCACGGCTGACTCAGGGACGGGGACTTCGCCCTTCAGGATGGATTCAAAGGAGTGCCGCTGGCCATAGTAAGTGTCGGTGTCCTGGTTGTTCTGGCTTACGCTTGTGCCATCCAGATCGATGCCGGCGAAGAGGCCCTTGTTGCGCGAGTAGCTGAGCAGTTCCGCATTCATTTTCCAGTCGGTGGAAGCCTGACCGCTGCGTCCAACGGGACCGGCAGCCGCGGAGGCATCGCCGCCGATCTTGAACTTGTCCTTGAGCAGGTCCTGGAAACCGCGATCGTTCACAGCCACCAGCACGAGGTCAGTGGATTGACCGCCAATCTGGAAGCCGAACGATCCGCCGGCCATACGAATGAATACGGGGGCGCTCCAGCCACGGCCGGTTCGGCAAGTGACAATTCCCTGGCCGTACTGGCCACCGAAGACAAACGCTCCCTTAATCATGCCGGGGACCACGGCAACGCAGGTGGCCTGATGCAGGATATCCAGGGGAATGCTCCTGTCCTGGGCACCCAGAATCTGGTCAAGGACTACTTTGGCGGCGTCGACGCGGCTTTGCAGGTCATCCCGGGAGGAAGCTGCAAGGGCAGCACAGGTGAGAAAGAGGCTAAGGCAGATCGAGGCAATGGTCTTCTTCATATCCGTTTCCTTTCCAATCCATGGCCTTCCGGGGCGCGGAAGGGTGGTCATCCACTTGAGAGAGCGGAACCTGATTTCGCCGCCTTCCGGCCGGGGAAACTCGAAGAGCTTTGGATAACGACCGGCGCAACACCGGAGGCTCCTGAAACAGGCTACAGCATCCAGGCAAGCAGTGGTGCAGTGAGCGCCTTGAGCCGCATACCGCCTGGCTGCACAGCGCAGGGAGAGAAACAAACGAGAGCGAGCCTGTTGCGGCGCTAACTTGCGGGGAGCGAAACCAGTTGCTCTCAACACTCAGATGCAAGGATGTAACGCGAGGATGGACGAGGAAGGGGCTGGATCGGAGTTACGCACATCAGATTGTCTGCGGAGGAGCCGTAAAGACAAAAAAAGAGGAGTTCCCAGGCGTCATGAAACATGCCGCCTAGGAACTCCTTTCCCCAGATCTGCGTTGTTTCTGTAAACAGCATTGTGGAAAACGGGATAAGGGCACAAGAGTACTTAAGGGTTGTGGCTTTTCGTAACCATTTAAAATTACTAAATAGTAAACTTACTTTTCACTTATTCCGCGCTGCGCGTGCGGCGCGCATTTGGCGGCGGCAAGTGGAAGAGAGTTGGGGCGGCCATGGAGAGTTTGATTCGATTGTCTACGCCTGCTTTGCGCATCAGCCGGCCCAGATGGGCCCGCACGGTACGCTCCTCGATGCCCATTTCGGAAGCGATCTCGCGGTTGGAGCGCGCAGTAAGAATCAACTCAAGCACCTGGCGCTCGCGGTCGGTGAGTTTGGGAGCGGCGATGGAGGGATGGGGGCGAGGTTTCTCAAGGAGCTGGTCAACAAGTTTGGAGAGCAGACGGCGGGGCGCCCAAATGGAGCCTTCGGTGACCGTATTGATCGCCTTGCACAACATTGCAGAGCTCGTACTGGCTTCAAGATAGGCGCGTGCCCCAGCCGCGATGGCGGCGAGCACCAGTTCGTCTTTCCCTGCCGGCCCGATGACAATCAAGCGGACGCGAGGATGCGAGCGGCGAATGGACTCCAAAGTCTTCAGGCCACTGGAGGAAGGATGGAGGTCGATCACGAGATACTCGAGCGTTTCGTCGGAGAGCAGATTCTTGATGCTCCCAGTGACCGGGAGCAAGCGGGCCTGGGAGCGGCAAGCAGACTGGTCGAAGATTGCGGCGATCCCGGCGAGGCGCATCGGCTCGTCAGCCGCTAATCCGACGCGGATGGGGCCTCGATTGCGATTGGCGGACATTTTGTGTCCTCTGCTCCCAGTGAGGAGAGCCGTGCCCGAGCGGCGCAAGACAGGTAGACGGCGCAGAGTCTTTAGATTTTCCTGTCGTGCTCTGAACCCATCCGACCCGTTCGCCAGTTGCAACAGCTAGAGTTTTGGAAGAACGATTCCCTGTTGCTTCTGGTATTTGCCCTTGCGATCGGCATAACTTACCTCGCAGGGCTCATCGGAGCGGAAGAATAGAATCTGGCACAGCCCTTCGTTGGCATAAACCCTGGCCGGTAGAGGAGTGGTATTTGAAATCTCGAGGGTCACGAAGCCCTCCCATTCCGGCTCGAACGGCGTTACGTTCACAATGATTCCGCAACGCGCGTAGGTCGACTTACCAACGCAGATCGTCAATACATCCCGGGGAATTCGAAAGTACTCCACTGACCGCGCCAACGCGAACGAGTTGGGCGGGACAATCACCGATGGGGCCTGAACCGAGACAAAGGAACGCTCGTCAAAGGCTTTGGGATCGATGATGGCGCTATTAACATTCGTAAAAATCTTGAATTCGTCAGAGACTCTGAGGTCGTACCCATAAGAAGAAAGCCCGTAAGAGATAACCCCGTCGGCGACCTGCTTCTCGCTGAAGGGTTCGATCATGCGATGGTTGACGGCCTGTTCCCTGATCCAACGATCGCTGCCAATCGACATGACACTCCTGTTCGGGGAAGGAAAACTTTGCTGAGGGTTGAACGGCTCAACTGTTTCAGAGGCGACGAACCATCTTACGAAAAGTGCCTTCGGGTTGACAATTGAAATCACCGCGGTCGGGTGATCGATTGGCTCCAGGCTCGCGCTTGTGGAGCAGGTTGGGTGCTTTTCCTCATCAGAAAAGCGGAGAATTGGCATTCCGGTATTTCATAATCGGAACAAATTCTGTACTATCTCGACTGTAAGACGTAGTAGAGTGGATACCAGTCGCGCCAGCGAGGATACCCCATTGATTAAACAAGACATCGTCCATCACGTCATCGAGCGCACGGGCCTTCCGCGCACCAAGGCAGAGGCTGCGGTGGATACGGTCTTCGAGGGCCTGAAGCAGGCCCTTGCAGCCGGTGAGCGCATCGAACTGCGTGGATTTGGCGTTTTCAGCGTCCGCGCCCGCAAAACAGGGATAGGCCGCAATCCCCGGACAGGAACAGAGGTCAGCATCTCGCCGGGGAAGGCGGTTCGTTTCAAGCCCGGCAAGGAACTGCATTCGCTTGAGACAGGCAGCGCTGCAAGCAAATAGAGCGCGCGTCGGCTAGAGCGCGCATCTGGTAGAGCGCGCGTCGGCTAGAGCGCGCATCTGGTAGAGCGCGCGTCGGCTAGAGCGCGCATCTGGTAGAGCGCGCATCTGGGAAGCTGACTTCCACGCGGCCGGCAAAGGAAGCAAGGTTACCCGCGCCATCGACTGCGCATGCATTCATGCCGGAGATGCGTGCCAGGGTGGTCAGCAAATCTCAAAATCATAAGGTGACAGTTGCGCTCATCTTTGAGGGAGTTTGGCAGGGAGTATGGGCTTCCCGCGGTGCTGCTGGCGGCAACCGTGGCGACAACCACTGCCAACGGCGCACGGTTCATGCAGAACTTTGCGGAGGGCATGCCGCCGGTGGTTCGCGACTCGGACCTTTGGCCATGGGGCTGGCTGGCGAGGCATCCTGAGCTTTATATCAAGGGATGGTCCTTTTCCTTCACCCTGCTTGGCATCCTGCTGATCCATGAATTCGGCCATTATTTTGCCTGCCGTTTTCACATGATCCGGGCCACACTGCCCTGGATTCTGCCCGCCCCCACGTTGAGCGGGACGGCAGGCGCCGTGATCCGGATCCGTTCCCGCATACCGACCTGCAATGCACTGATGGATGTTGGGATCTACGGCCCTCTTTTGGGCTACGTGGCCTCGGCCGCGGCGGTGACGGCGGGATTTGCGCTGAGCGTCGCGGCTCCGGCAAACGCGCCAGACGCATTGGTGCGGTTTGGCGGCGAACCCCTAACGATCCACTTGCTCCACGGCCTGGTCTCGCGCTGGAGCGGCCATGCCATCTCTTTTGAACAGATCACGCCTCATCCCGTGCTGGTGGCCGGGTGGATTGGACTTTTCATCACCTCGCTGAACCTGATTCCGGGCGGACAACTGGACGGAGGGCACATTCTTTACGCCATTTCGCCGCGGGTTCATCGGGTGTTCACCAACGTTTTGCCGTTCGTGCTGTTCGTGGCGGGAGCTGTCTACTGGGTTGGCTGGATCTTGTGGGGAATCATCCTGATGATTCCCGCGATGCGCCACCCGAGCGTTCCGGTGGAGACGAGGCTGAGCCGCGGCCGGCTGGCGCTGGGTCTGGCCGGCCTGGTCATTTTGCTGCTGACCTTCACGCCCACGCCGTTCTACGACAGTTCGCTCATGCAGTTGCTGAAGATCGATCCCTTCAGCACGACGCCGCGGTAAGCAGACAGCGGGCTGAGGGAACTGGCCTCAAAGCGTTTTTCCACTCCCGGAGCAATGGGTTCCCTGCCCCGGAAACGATACAATCTGCTGCAGGCAGGCTGACATTCACGGCCGGCGCCAAGGAGCAGGATCACGCATGGGATACCAGGTTCTGGCCAGAAAATACCGCCCGCAGCGCTTTGCCGACGTGGCGGGCCAGGACCACGTGACCCGGACCCTGCTGAATGCTCTCAACCAGAACCGGATGGCGCACGGCTATATATTTTCAGGACATCGGGGCATTGGAAAAACCACGATCGCGCGCATTCTGGCGATGGCACTGAATTGCCGCACGGAAGTGGGGACCGCGGGCAGGCCGACGGCGGAGCCATGCGGGGTGTGCGATTCGTGCCTGGAAGTGCGCCAGGGCAATGCCATAGACGTGATCGAGATCGATGCGGCGACCAACCGCGGGATTGACGAGATTCGCGAGTTGCGCGATGCGGCGCGCTATGCGCCGGCGCGCGACCGGTACAAGATTTACATTCTCGACGAGGCGCACCAGATTACCGAGGCAGCCTTCAATGCGCTGCTGAAGACGCTGGAAGAGCCGCCGGCGCACGTGATCTTCATGATGGCGACGACGGAGCCGGAGAACATTCCGCAGACGATTCGGTCGCGTTGCCAGCACTTCAGTTTTCACGCGGTCAAGTTTGACGACATACTCACCCAGCTCAAGATGATTGCCACCGAGGAGCAGGTGACGGCGGAAGAGGCGGCGCTGGCGCTGCTTGCCGAGGCCGGCGACGGTTCGATGCGGGATGCGCTTTCAATCATGGACCAGGCGATTGCCTCGGCGCCGGTGGAGGCGGGGCGGCCTGTGCTTTCGGCCGCGCAGATTCGCGAGTTGATGGGCTCGGTGCCCAACGCCGTTTTCGAGCGGCTGCTGGAGGCGGTGGCCGCGGGACAGAGCGCGGAGTTGATGAAAGAGTTGAACGTGCTGGTCAACGCCGGGAACAGCCCTTCGTCGCTGGCCAGACAGATGGTCCGCTACTTGCGCAATGCGCTGATGGCCAAACTGGGCGGCGAACAGACAGAGTTGCTGCAGATCTCCGCCGACGAGCGGGCACGCGCAGCGCGCACTGCCCTGCTGTTTACCGAGGAAGAGCTGACCCGCAATCTGCAGATTGTGCTGCGAACGTTCGATGACCTGAACTACCGGCAGGAGCAGCGCTTCCACCTGGAACTGGGGCTGCTCAAGCTGATTCATGCGCAGCGGCTGCTGCCGATTGAGGAGTTGCTGAGCGGGGTTGCGAGCGGCGCCGGAGCGCGGGCTCCCAGTGTGCCGAGCGCGCCGAGTGCAGGGCGCGCGACGGCCAGCTCGCCGCTTCCGGCGGCTGCGCCTGCGTCCGCGACGATTTCGCCGTTTGCGCCAGGTGGATGGAGCTCGGGACCGAGCCTGAAGCAGAGTTCACACGTGAGCGCGCACGCGGCAGAAGCAGCGCCAGCCAAGCTTAGCGAGCCCCCGGCGTTCACAGCAGTGGCGACTTCGGCAGTTGGATACGCCTCGACTGCAACGCTGACCGAGGGCGCACTGGCGATGGCTCCGGAAACGATGCCTGGCGAGGCGAAGGCTGCTCCGAGTCTCGATGCTGTTCGTCAGGGCGTGGGGTCGGCGCTTGTGAATGCCGGGCACCCCTCGGCCGCGCAACTGCTAAGCACGGGCACATGGATGCTGGATGGTGCGAGTTTGCGCATCGAAGTACCGGGCGTGGGGAAAAAAATGCTCGGACTGACGGTGAACGGAGCGGCGGAAAAGGTAATTCGCCAGCAATTGCAGCAGATGGGCGCGCCGTCGAGGTTCATGGCAGTTCCCGGAGACGGTTCGACGCAGGCGGCGGCACCAATGGCGGCACCTGTCGCCGGCAGCGTTGAGGAAACGGCTCTGGCGCATCCGCTGGTGCAGCGGGCGCAGGAGATCTTCAAGGCAGAGGTGCGCAGCGTGGTGGATCTTCGTCAAAAGTAGGGAGTTCCTGGGTTGAAGGACGGGTGCGCAAGCGGTCGTAGAGGAGATTCAAAGATGATTAACCCGCTTAAAATCTCGGAGATGCTGTCGCAGGCCAACCAGATGCAGGAGGAGGTCCAGCGCAAGCTGGGCGAGACGGTTGTGGAGGCGTCGAGCGGCGGGGGGGCTGTGAGCGCCACGATGAACGGCAAGAAAGAGCTTCTGAAGCTGCACATCGACCCCTCGGCTGTGGCTGGTTTGACGGGCGGGCAGCCGGATGTGGAGATGCTGGAGGACCTGTTGGTGGCGGCGATCAATGAGGCGGGACGGAAGGCCGATGCGTTGATCCAAACCAGCTTGCAGGGGATGCTGGGCGGGCTGAAGATACCCGGACTTGGCTCCTGATAAGCGATTCTGCGCAATAGAGTTACGGAGGCATTGCCTTGTCACGTTATGCCGAGCCGATGGCCCGCCTGATCGAAGAGCTGAAGAAGTTGCCGGGGGTGGGGACCAAGAGCGCGCAGCGGTTCGCCTTTCATATTCTGCGCGCGACCGACGAGGATGCGGAGGCGCTTTCGGAGGCGGTGCGGGGACTGAAAGCGAGCCTTCGGCTATGCTCGATTTGCAACAACGTGACCGACATCGATCCCTGCGCCTACTGCGCCAGCGCCACGCGGAACCAGCGTCTGGTGTGCGTCGTGGAGGAGGCGACGAGCATTGAGGCGGTGGAGCGAACACGCGGATTCCAAGGGGTTTATCACGTACTGCATGGGACGCTCTCGCCGCTGCACGGGGTGGGGCCGGAGCAATTGCGGGCGGGAACGCTGGTGGCGCGGGTGGAGCGGGGCGAAGTGGACGAGGTGATTTTGGCGACCAGTCCGACGCTCGAGGGGGAGGCCACGGCGAGCTGGCTGGCTTCGGCGTTGAGGGGGCTCAAGGTGCGGATCACGCGGATTGCCACCGGAGTTCCCGCAGGCAGCGACATCGAATATGCCGACGAGGTGACGATGGCGCGAGCGATGGAGGGACGGCGGGAGGTTTGACGGCCGTGCTTGCATCGTTTCGATATCCCAGGTGCCCAAATGCTAGGCACCTGGGCCACCCATCTCTAGTGGTGATGCTCGTTTTTCACCCCCGGCACCTGGGCCACCCGGAGGGGCAGCGTCATAGATGCATCCGGCACTCGAATTGAAGTCTGCGCTTGCATCGTTTCGATATCCCAGGTGCCCAAAGGCTAGGCACCTGGGCCACCCGCCCAGCTTGGGGATTTCTTTTTTCCCAGGTCTCAAAGTCGAGACCTGGGGCACCCATCGTTTGTGGGAGAACTCACTTCACTCCCCCGGCACCTGGGCCACCCGCCGCTTGCATCGTTTCGATATCCCAGGTGCCCAAAGGCTAGGCACCTGGGCCACCCGCCTGGGCCACCCGCCCAGCTTGGGGATTTCCTTTTTCCCAGGTCTCAAAATCGAGACCTGGGGCACCCATCGTTTGTGGGAGAACTCACTTCACTCCCCCGCACCTGGGCCACCCGCCCGGGGCACTCGCACACTTTGAATTCTGGAAGCTATAACCCAAGAATTTTGCGGTTGGTTTTGGTGTCGGCCTGGGCGCCGGCGAAATCGTCGAAGGCGCGGTCTGTGACGCGGATGATGTGGTCGCGAATGAAAGGTGCGCCCTCTGCGGCGCCGGCTTCGGGATGCTTGAGACAGCACTCCCACTCCATGACGGCCCAGCCGGGGTAGTCGTACTGGGCAAGCTTGGAGAAGATCTGGCTGAAGTCGATTTGTCCATCGCCGAGAGAACGAAAACGGCCGGGGCGATCGATCCAGCTCTGATAGCCGCCATAAACGCCGGAGCGGCCGCTGGCGTGGTACTCGGCGTCTTTTACGTGGAAGGCGCGAATGCGGTCGTGATAGATGTCGAGGAAGGCCAGGTAATCCATCTGCTGCAGGATCACGTGGCTGGGATCGTAGAGGATGTTGGCGCGGGGATGCTCGCCGACGGCAGTGAGAAAGCGCTCGAAGGTGACGCCGTCGTGCAGGTCTTCGCCGGGGTGCAGCTCGAAGCAGAGGTCGACGCCGACCTCGTCAAACTGGCGCAGAATGGGTAGCCAGCGCGCGGCAAGCTCGTTGAATGCTTCGTCGATGAGACCCGCGGGACGCTGCGGCCAGGGATAAAAGAAAGGCCACGCGAGCGCGCCTGAGAAGGTGGCGTGCGCATCGAGGCCCAGGTTGCGACTGGCTTTGGCGGCCCAAGCCAACTGCTGCACGGCCCACGCCTGACGGGCTCTCGGGTCGGCGGCGATTTCAGCGGGCGCGAAGCCGCCGAAAAGGACGTCGTATGCAGGATGGCCGGCGACGAGCTGGCCCTGGAGATGCGTGGAGAGCTCGGTGACGGCAATGCCCGCGCGTGCGGCGATGCCTTTGACTTGGTCGCAGTAAGCCTGGCTTTCGGCGGCCTGCTTGAGGTTGAAGAGGCGCGCGTCCCAGGTGGGAATCTGCATGCCTACGAAGCCGAGTCCGGCGGCCCAACCAGCCATTCCTTCGAGGTTGTTGAAGGGCGCTGCGTCGCCGGCAAATTGGGCGAGAAAAATTCCGGGGCCTTTGATGGTCTTCATGTTCTTACTCCTCACATGCTTGATTCCCAGGTCTCAAAGTCGAGACCTGGGGCACCCAACTGATTCGTACTGCGGCCTTGGGGATTTCTTTTTCCCAGGTCCCCAAAAGCTAGGGACCTGGGCCACCCAACTTTGAATGCGACGGCCGTTTGGATTCTTGCTTTCCCAGGTCTCAAAGTCGAGACCTGGGGCACCCAACTGATTCGTACTGCGGCCTTGGGGATTTCTTTTTTCCCAGGTCCCCAAAAGCTAGGGACCTGGGCCACCCAACTGATTCGTACTGCGGCCTTGGGGATTTCTTTTTTCCCAGGTCCCCAAAAGCTAGGGACCTGGGCCACCCAACTTTGAATGCGACGGCCGTTTGGATTCTTGCTTTCCCAGGTCTCAAAAAGCGAGGGACCTGGGCCACCCACGGATTTCTTGATTCCCAGGTCTCAAAGTCGAGACCTGGGGCACCCAACTTGACTAGAAATCTACCCAGGCTTGCTTTCTGTTGCTTTCGATGACGCGGTCGATGAACCTCATGCCGCGGACTCCGGCGACGATGCCGGGCAAGGTGGGCGGCAGAGGGTTGGTGTTGCCCTGCTGGAAGGCGACGAGGGCCTCGGCGAATTCGCGATAGAGGACGGCGAAGGCTTCAAGGTAGCCCTCGGGATGGCCGGCGGGAACACGACCGGCGGCGAGGGCGTCGTGACCGAGATAAGGCGCGGCGGCGTGGTAAATTTGCTCCGGACCGTCGAGGTTTTTGACGATGAGGCGGTTGGGGTCCTGCTGACGCCAATCGATGGAAGCGGTTTCGCCGTAGATGCGGAGGCGCATTTCATTGAGCTCGCCGGCGGCCACCTGGGAGCAGGCCAGAGTGCCGGCGGCGCCGTTGTTGAGGCGCACGAAGGCATTGCAATCGTCATCGAGGCGGCGTCCTTCGACAACGGAGCGCAGGGTGGCGTTGATCTCGGTGACTTGAAGTCCCGAGATGTACTCCAGCAGATGAAAGGCGTGGGTGCCGATGTCGCCGATGGAGCCGCCCTGGCCATTCTGCGCAGGGTCGGCACGCCAGGCGGCCTGCTTCTGTCCCGTAGTTTCAATGGGCTTGCTCATCCAGCCCTGGAAGTATTCGACGGCGACCTTGCGAATATTGCCCAGACGCCCGGAAGCGCAGAGATGGCGCGCCTCGCGAACCATGGCATAGCCGGCGTAGGTGTGGGTGAGTCCGTAGGGCAGTCCGGATTTTTGCACCGCGGCCTCAAGGGCCTGCGCTTCGGGGTAAGTCGCGGTGGCAGGCTTGTCGCTCATGACCGGAATGCCGGCTTCGAGCGCGGCAAGGGCGATGGGCAGGTGAAGATGATTGGGCGTAGTGATGACAATGAAGTCGATGGGATCGGTGCGCTTGCGCTCGGCGTCGATCATCTGGCGGTAATCGGCATAGGCGCGGGCGGGATCGATGCCGAAGCGCTCGCCTGCCTGGCGGGAACGGTCTGCCGATTGGGAGAAGGCGCCGGCCACCATTTGAATTTTTCCGTCCATCTCGGCGGCGAGGCGATGCACGGGGCCGATGAAGGCACCCGGGCCGCCGCCGACCATGCCCATGCGCAGTTTTCGCGATGCTGCCATTTGGTTTCTCCCCGGCTGCGGCCGTGTCGATCTTCAAAACTCTTCGCGTGCCAGTCTACACTACGACGGTTGCGAGCGTGCGCGGCCCCGGCGCGATGGCCTGAACCGCGCACAGACCGGGAACGGCTGACTGCGATAGATTAACTGTGGCTATGAAAACGATCGTGGTTCCCGATTCATCAAAGCCGCGGGACAGGCTCTGGGATTGTTTGAGCCTGGGCGAAGTGATGCTTCGGCTGGATCCCGGCGAAGGCCGCATCCACACGACGCGGCAGTTTGCCGTGTGGGAGGGCGGCGGCGAATATAACGTGGCTCGCGGGCTGCGGCGCTGCTTTGGGTTGCGGGCGGCGATCGCGAGCGCGCTTGCCGACAATCCCGTGGGCCGGTTGGTGGAAGACCTGATGCTGCAGGGCGGCGTGGACACATCGCTGCTGAAGTGGGTTGCCTACGACGGGGTGGGGCGCACGGTGCGCAACGGGCTGAACTTTACCGAACGCGGCTTTGGGGTACGGGCGGCGGCGGGGTGCAGCGACCGGGGACATACGGCGATCAGCCAGGTGAAGGCCGGGGATTTTGACTGGGATTCGATCTTCGGGCCGGGGCACGGAGCGCGGTGGTTTCATACGGGAGGGATTTTTGCGGCGCTGTCGGCTTCAACGGCCGAGGTTGCGGGGGAGGCGATGGATGCGGCGCGCAAACACGGCACGCCGGTGAGCTACGACCTGAACTTTCGGGATTCGCTGTGGAAGTCAATTGGGGGCAAGCAAAAGGCGCAGGAGGTGAACCGCGCGATGGTGCGCAAGGTGGACCTGCTGCTGGGCAACGAGGAAGATTTCACAGCCATGCTGGGGGTGAAGATCAAGGGCGTAAACGAGGATTTCAGCGAGCTGCCGATCGCCGGATACGAACAGATGCTGCGCGAAGTGGCTTCGCTTTATCCGAACCTGAAGCTGATTGCGAGCACTCTGCGCACGGTGCACAGCGCCACGCGCAATGGGTGGGGCGCGATGGCGCTCTATGAAGACAAAATTGTGCACGTGCCGCAGCGGGAGATTGAGGTGATGGACCGCGTGGGCGGAGGCGACAGCTTTGCTTCGGGGCTGCTCTACGGTCTGCTGGCGGGGAAAGGGATCGAGTGGGCGGTAGGGTGCGGCGTGGCGCACGGCGCGCTGGCGATGACGACGCCGGGGGATACGAGCATGGCTTCGCTGGAAGAGGTTGAACGCGTGATGAAGGGCGGGTCGGCGCGGATTGCGCGGTAGCGGAATCGATCGAGGAGAAGATGGCCGAGAGTACTAAGGAAACGATGGAACGCGTGGGACTGATTCCGGTGCTGCGCGCCAGGAATGGGGCGCAGGGCCACGCGGTGGTGAAGGCGCTTGTGGCCGGCGGCGTGACGGTGGTTGAAGTGACAATGACCGTGCCCGGCGCGGTGGAGCTGCTGAAGGAATTGAAGAAGGAGTACGGGAACGATCTGCTGCTGGGCTCGGGCACGGTGACTACGGGCGCGCAGGCACAGGCGACGATCGATGCGGGTGCGGAATTTGTGGTGAGTCCGAGCCTGCATCCGGAAGTGATCGAAGTGACCAAGGCCAGCAAGAAGATTTCCTGCCCGGGCGCGCTGACGCCGACCGAAGTCATCACGGCATGGAACGCAGGTGCGGACTACGTGAAGATTTTTCCATGCTCGGCGGTGGGCGGAGCTTCTTATTTGAAGTCGCTGCAGGGACCGTTTCCTCATTTGAAGCTGATTCCTACCGGCGGCGTGACGCTGCAGACGGCGGAGAGCTTTTTGCGCGCGGGGGCGCGGGCCCTGGGCGTGGGCAGCGACCTGGTGAACCTGGCAGCCGTGGATGAGGGACACCCGGAGACGATTACAGAAACCGCGAAGGCCTATTTGAAGATTGTGGGCGAGGTGCGGGGGCGATGATGGGCCGGAGGTTTTCCGGTGCAAGGAGGACGCAGCGCTCGCCGCGCCGCCTTGAAGAGACAACAAAGCGGGCTTGAACCTTAATTTCATCGAGTAATCATTTATGACAGATTCCGCGGCAAGAAATTCCGTGCCTCTCTCGCACCAGGAGGAGGGCTCGAACAAGGATGGCGCCTTTCGCCTGGATGGGCGCCATGTGCTGGTGACGGGCGGCGCGAGCGGCATTGGCGAGGCCACGGTGAAGGAGCTGGCGCGCGCCGGGGCGTTCGTGTGGATTGGTGACATCAACGTGACGGCGGCCGAGGCGCTGGCGAAATCAGTCGGCTCGGCAAAGGCGCTTTACCTGGACGTGGCCAGCCCGAAATCGATCGCGGCTGCGGCATCGGAGCTCGATCGGCTCGACATCCTGGTGAACAACGCGGGAATCGGACACGTGGGCTCGATTGAGACTACGGAGCTGGAGGACTTCGACCGGCTGCTGAGCGTGAATGTGCGTTCGGTGTACCTGGTGACGCGAGCCTTTTTGCCGATGCTGTTCGCGGCTCATGAGTATCATGGGGCGGTGGGCGCGATCGTGAACATCGGCTCGGTTGCAGGGATGGTGGGCATCAAGCAGCGGTTTGCCTATTGCATGAGCAAAGGCGCGGTGCTGGCCATGACGCGGCAGTTGGCGGTGGAGTACCCGAAGACGCTGCGGGTGAATGCTGTGTGTCCGGGGACGGTGCAGACGCCGTTTGTGGAGGGGTACCTGGATAAGTTTCACAAGCACAACAAGGAAGAAACGCGGGCCGAACTGCGCGCCCGGCAGCCTGTGGGACGGCTGGGAACTCCGGAGGAAGTTGCGTCTCTGGTGCGCTACCTCGCGTCAGATGAAGCATCGTTTGTGACCGGGTCGCTGGTGACCATCGATGGCGGGTGGACGGCTGCGTAGGGGAAGAAAAATTCTCAATTTAACCGACCCAGGAGGGTCTTTATGAAGCTGGTCTCTTTTTCTGTTGGCGGCGGTGACATTACGCCGGGGGTTCTGCGCGCGGATGAGAAGAAAATCGTCAGCCTAGCGCCTTTGGGGTTCGCGAGCACGCTTGATGCAATCAAGGGGAGCTTTCGAATTGACACTACCGACTACTTCGAAGTGGACGAAGTGAAGTTTCACGCGCCGCTCCCCAATCCGCCGCGCGTCTTTGCCATCGGGTTGAACTACCGCGATCATGCGGCGGAATCGAAGATGGCGCTGCCGAAGGTGCCGGTGGTTTTTTTCAAGATGAATACGGCCATCATCGGACCCGGGGAAAAGATTGTGCTGCCCAAGAACTCGACGCAGCCGGACTACGAGGCGGAGTTGGCGTTTGTGATCGGCAAGGGCGGCTACCGAATACCGTCCTCCGCGTGGCGGGAGCACGTTTACGGGTACACGATGGTGAACGATGTGAGCGCGCGCGACGTGCAGCTGGCGACTTCGCAGTGGTCGCTGGGCAAGAGCTTTCCGACGTTTTGCCCCATGGGCCCGGCCATTGTGACGGCGGACGAGATTGCGGACCCGCACGAGCTGGCCATTGGATTGTCTATAAATGGGGAAACGTTGCAGAGCTCGAACACGCGGGAACTGATCTTCAGGATTCCCGACCTCATCGAATACATTTCTTCGATTACGCCTCTGTTGCCGGGCGACGTAGTCTCGACCGGCACGCCTTCGGGTGTGGGCATGGGACGCACGCCGCAGCGGTGGCTGAAGGCGGGCGACGAGGTGACGGTGATGGTGGGAGGGCTGGGATCGCTGACCAACCCGGTGGTGGCGGAGTAGCGGCGGATTGGTTTAAGACTCAGGCTGCGGAATCCGCCTCCAGGGCCTTGTGTTCCGGGACCAGCCAGCCATAGAGAGCTATGCCGACGAAGCAGAGAACGGGCACCATGTAGGCTGCCTGCAGTCCGCTCTTGTCGGCGAGCATGCCCATGACCTTGGTGAGGGCTGCACCGCCCAGAACGGCCATCACCAGCAGCGAACCGGCGGTCTTGGTCATCTCGCCCATGCCCTTGAGGCCGAGGGCGAAGATGGTGGGAAACATGATGGACATAAACAGGCTTGTGGCGAGCAGGCAACCTGCGCCAAGCCAACTGGGATGGACAACAGCCACCAGTCCCAAGAGCACATTCACAACCGAATAGACGACCAGCATCAGGCGGGCATGGAAGTGGCGCATGAGCCATGCGGAGGTAAAGCGGCCGACGGCAAAGGCTGCCAGCGTGGCGGTGAGCATGTAGCCGGCGGCCTTGTCGCCTACGCCGGTGGCCGATTCCACATAGGGGATGAAGTAGCTCCAGGTGCCGACCTGCGCGCCGACATAGAGGAACTGGGCCAGAACGGCAAAGACTAAGTGGGGCTGAAGGAGACGCACATGCTGGGCTTTTGCGGCTGGATCGGTGGAAGGCTCTTCACCACCCAGGACGGGAAATTTTGTGAGCATCACGAGCACGGCCCAGGCAAAGGCGATGGAACCGAGGACCATGTAGGGCACCACCACGCGCAGGGTTTCAGAGTGGAGGTAGGCCTGGTAGGTGCCGGCCGCCTGCTGCGCCGCGACCTGGGCATCGCTGAGCTTGACGCCGGAGAAGATGAAGATGGTTCCAATGAGTCCGGCAGTGATGGAGCCGAGGGGATTGAATGCCTGGGAGAGATTGAGGCGCCGTTCACTGGAACCGGAGGGACCGAGCTGGGCGATGAAGGAGTTGGAGGCGGTTTCAAGAAACGAGAGGCCGCTGGCAATGACGAACTGCGCGACCAGGAAGAAGGTGTAAAGGCCGGCCTGGGCGGCGGGGTAGAACATCCAGCACCCGGTGCCGAGCAGGCACAGGCCGGCGACGATGCCGGTTTTGTAACCGAAACGGCGCATGAGCTGCGCGGCGGGAATGGCCAGTGTGAAATAGCCGAGGTAGAACCAGATTTGAATGGCGGCGGCGCTGGAACGGTTGATGTCGAACGACTTCATGAACTGGCGAATGAGAATGTCGTTGAGGTTGTTGGGGATGGCCCAGAGGAAGAACAGCACCGTGACCACCAGGAAGGGCACCATGCGGCCAGCCGGGATGAGTTGAGCTTCAATGTCGTCGTTGTTGGGCGAGCGGAAGGAACCAGGTGCTGCGGAGCCAGTCGGAATATTCAAAGCGTAGATTTCCTCCCAGGAAGCACGGCGGCGTGTTTTCGAAAGCGTTTTCGTTCAGCGCTTAATCGGTAACCGCTCAATGCCCCAACCTTTTTATCTAATTGGTGCGGCTCGTGGCAAATCGGGGTGCGGACGGGTGGGTTCTTGATTGGATGTGGACCGAGGGGAGGGGTTAGAGAACGCCCGCCAGCCATTTGCCGGTGTGGGAGTGGAGATTGGCGGCGATCTCTTCGGGAGTGCCCTCGGCGACGATGCGGCCTCCGCCTTCACCGCCTTCGGGACCAAGGTCGATGACCCAGTCGGCGGACTTGATGACGTCAAGATTGTGCTCGATGACGATGAGCGATCCGCCGCCGTCGATGAGCTTGCGGAAGGCTGTGAGCAGCTTGGAGACGTCGTCGAAGTGCAGGCCGGTGGTGGGCTCGTCGAGGATGTAGAGGACGCGGCTGGCCTGGGAGGGCTTGGCGGTGGCATTGACGGCGCGCACCTGGGAGAGATGCGCAGCCAGTTTGACCCGTTGCGCCTCCCCGCCGGAGAGGGTGGTGGCCGACTGACCGAGGCGCAGATAACCGAGGCCGATTTCATCGAGCACGGCGAGCTTTTCAAGCAGCTTGGTTTGACCGGAGAAGAAACGCAGCGCCTCTTTAACGGTCATCTGCAGCACGTCGTGGATGCTCTTTCCCTTGTAGAGCACTTCAAGGACCTTGGCCTGGTAGCGGGTGCCGTTGCAGTCTTCGCAAGGCAGTTCGACATCGGCCAGAAACTGCATTTCGACGGTAACCGTGCCGTCGCCCTCGCAGGTTTTGCAGCGGCCGCCGGGCACATTGAAGGAAAAATGACCAGGTGTGAGAGAACGGCGCTTGGCCTCGGGGAGGGAGGCAAACAGCTCGCGCACCAGGTCAAAGCCCTTGATGTAGGTGATGGGGTTGGAGCGGGGCGTGCGGCCGATGGGGGTCTGGTCAACCAGCACTACGTCATTGAGGCGCTCAACGCCGGTGAGGGATTTGAAGACGCCGGAGGGATCGGCGCCATCGCTCTGTCCCAAGGCGCGGGCCACGGCGCGGAAGAGGACCTGGTGGACGAGGGTGGATTTTCCGGAACCGGAGACGCCGGTGATGGCGACCAGCAGGCCGAGGGGGATGTCGACGTCGAGGCCATGGAGGTTGTTGGCGTGGGCTCCGCGGAGCGCCAGCCGCTCCCTGCCCGGGGTTCGCCTGCGCGTGGGCACGGGAATGGAGATTTTGCCGGAGAGATAGCGGCCGGTAAGCGAGTGGGGATTGGCCTCTATTTCGGCGAGAATGCCTTCGGCCATGAGCTTGCCGCCGAACTCGCCGGCTCCGGGACCGAGATCGAGGAGATGATCGGCGGCGCGGAGGATGTCGGCATCGTGCTCGACAACGAGGATGGTGTTGCCGAGGTCGCGCAGCTCTTCAAGGATGTGAATGAGACGGGCGGTGTCACGGGTATGCAGGCCGATGGAGGGCTCGTCGAGCACGTAGAGCGCGCCCACCAGGCGCGAGCCCAGAGAGGTTGCCAGTTGGATGCGCTGGGCTTCTCCGCCGGAGAGCGTGGAGGCCAGGCGGTCGAGGGTGAGGTATTCAAGGCCCACGGCATCAAGAAAGCTGAGGCGCTGGCGGACTTCGTTGAGGATGGGCCCGGCAATCTCCTCCTGCATGGGGGAGAGGGTGAGCGCGTCAAAGAAGGCCCGGGCCTGGGCGATGGTAAGGGCCGCGGCCTGGCAGATGTTCTGGCCGTTGATGCGCACGGAGCGGGCTTCGGCGCGGAGACGCTGGCCGCGGCAATCAGGGCACTCCGCGTAGCCACGGTACTTGCTGAGCATGACGCGCACATGGAGCTTGTACTTTTTGCGTTCCATCTGGGCGAAGAACCCGTAGACGCCAACGAAGCTGCCCTTGCCGCGGAGAATGGTTTCGCGCGCCTGTTCAGGGAGGTCGCGCCAGGGGACATCGAGCGGGACGCCGAGCTCCGGGGCCTGTTTGCGGAGATCGGTATACCAAGGGCGATACTTGGGGCGATTCCAGGGATCGATGGCTCCGTCGGCCAGGGTTAGATTCTTGTCGGGGATGACGAGGTTCAGGTCGAAGTCGACGGTGTTACCGAAACCCTGGCAGCGGGGACAGGCGCCGAAAGGGTTGTTGAAGCTGAACAGGCGCGGCTCCGGCTCGCTGCCGGGACGGTGGCAGTTTTTGCACTCGTAGGCGCCGGAGAAGCGGAGACGCCGTGGTCCGGCCTGCTCCTCGCGGGGAGCCTCTTCGAAGAGGACTTCGCCGGCTTCGCGATAGGCAACCTCGACGGCGTCCACGATGCGGGAGCGGTTTTCGGGGCTGACCACGAGGCGGTCGAGAAGAACAAAGACGGGGAGGGTGAAGTCGAGGTCGAGCAATGACTCGGGAGTGGAGAACTCGACGATGCTTCCCTGCTGCCAGAGACGGTTGAAGCCGCTGGAACGCAGCTCGGCGAGACGCGCCTTGAGGGTTTCAGTGTGCGGCGAGTCGGCTGCTCCAGAGGACGGTTTGGCTTTGGCGGATTTTGCGGGGCCTCTTGCAGATTTTGCAGCCTTTGCCGCGATGGTTGCGACTTCAGGAGACGGGGTGGCGCTGAGCACGGGAAAGAGGGCGTTCAGGCGCGTTCCTTCGCCAAGAGCGAGAACAGCTTCGGCGGCTTCGTCCACGGAATCGCGCTTGACGAGGCCGTCGCAGTAGACACAGTGGACGGTACCGCAGCGGGCATAGAGCAGGCGGAGGTAGTCGTAGATCTCAGTGGCCGTGGCCACGGTGGAGCGGGGATTGCGGGTGGAGTTTTTCTGCTTGATGGCGATGGCCGGGGCGAGGCCGTCAATCTCGTCCACATCGGGTTTCTCGATGCGCTCGAGAAACTGGCGCGCATAGGCTGAAAGCGACTCGACATAACGGCGCTGCCCCTCGGCGTAGATGGTGTCGAAGGCGAGCGAACTCTTGCCCGATCCAGAGACTCCGCTGATCACCGTGAGCTTTCCATGGGGAATCTCGCAGGAGACATTTTTCAGGTTGTGGGTCCGCGCGCCGCGGATGGTAATGAAGTCAGTCAAAGGGAACGCACCGGGGTGGAAACGGTTTGGGCGGCGTCTCAGTCTCCCCGGATGGGTTCAGAGCGCAACCGGCCATTTTTTATTATAGGGCGTGCGGCGGGAGCAGATTTCCTACGGGCACAGTGCGAGACAGGACCGGCGGCAGCCTGAAAGATTCCCGAGCCCGGGCTATTAAACTGTAGCTTGAGGTATTCAGTGCATCGCATCGGATTGATTGCCCTGTTGCTTGCCGGCGTGGCGAGTGGGGTCGCAGGGTTTGCGCAGGAGTCTTCTTCGGACGCTGGGGCGCATCCTGCGGGAGTGACGCCAGACACTTCACCAGAGGCGGAGCCACAGCCTGCAGGCGCCGAGGTGACGGCGGCCGAAGCGGCGATGGCCAGCGCCGACTGGAAGACGGCCGAGGCCAAGCTTGAGCCCTGGCTGGCAACCCATCCTCAAGACGGACGGGCGCTGTTCGACGCGGGCTATGTGGCCGATTCCGAGAACCGCCTGGAGGATGCGGCCGGACTTTATCGGCGCGCGGTTGCCGCCAATCCGAAATCGTTTGAGGCGCACATCTCGCTGGGATTGCTGCTGGCCCGGCAGGGAAAGCCGGCCGAAGCCCGTCCGGAACTCGAAGCTGCCACAAAGCTCGACCCAGGGGACGCAGGACCGGGTTTGAAGGCCCGCGCCTGGAGGGCACTGGCCGAGATCGACCGTTCTGGCGCGGACGGCGGAGGCGATGCCACGGAAGCTGCCAATGACCTGCTGGAGGCACTGAAGCTTTCCCCCGAGACTCCATCGGACATCCTTCTGTCCGCCAGCCTGGCCGAGGACTCGGGCGCCTACGATGAAGCCGAAGCGGCTTACCGCCGCGCGCTGGCACAGGATGCACAATCAGAACCGGCGAACGCCGGTCTGGCTCACCTGCTGATCCGGAAAAAGGAGTATCCCGAGGCGGAGACCCTTTTGCGGGCGGCCTTGGTGAAACTGCCGGACGATCCGGCGCTGACGGCGCAATTGGCAACGGTACTGGCGGCGGAGGATAAGGCCGAGGCAGTGCCGCTGCTGCAGAAACTGCATGGGGAACATCCCGCCGACCCGGCGATCACCAACATGCTGGCATCGGTTCTGTCGGATGCCGGAGACGCTGCCGGCTCTGACCAGCTTTATGTGAAGCTGCTGGAGGCCGATCCGGAGAATCCCGATCTGTTGTCGGCCCATGGCCAGAATCTGGTGCGGCTGGGCAAGTTCGCCGAGGCGCTGGCAGTGTTTGACAAGGCGACCCAGATCGACCCGTCCAACACCGACGGCTGGAGCGGATTGGCTTTTGCGGCTTCGAAATTGAACCAGCCAGCCGTCACGCTGCACGCGCTTACGATGCGGTCAAAGTTTCTTCCGGAGAACGCATCTACTTATTTTCTGTGGGCGACATCCTACGATACGTTGCACGAAAGAACGCAAGCGGTGGTCTACTACCACCACTTCCTGGATGCGGCCGCGGGGAAATTCCCCAACCAGGAATGGCAGGCCCGGCAGCGGCTGCATCTGCTTGAAAAGTGAGGATGAGGTTGGCTGGAAGGCAGGAGCCTGGAGTCTGGATTTGTTGATTTACTCCAAAGGTAATTGGACGACTCCAAAATTTCCTCTTGCGCACGAGCGCAAAATGATCCATAGTCACGGCACAAGGTAACACCGATCCTGCGGAGGTTCCCCATGCGGATCACAGCTCCTTTGGCAGTCGCTGTCTTGCTGGGTTTGAGCACGGTCCCTTGTTGCGCCGCCGGAGTCGACGACAAGCCCTTCAATATGGAGAGCATCCAGGCCCTGGAGGCCCGCGCCAACCAGGCGCAGCCGCGGGAGCAGTGTTTTCTTTACGCTGAGCTTGTGCACCAAATGACCGAAGTCAGCGTGCGGCAATATGCGAACGGCGACGTGGAGAAAGCCACTGATCTGCTGAAACGGGTGAAGCAACTGGCGCAGAAGATCCATCTTTCGCTGGTCAAGAAAGACAAACGCATGAAGGATGCGGAGATTCTGCTGAACCACACCACCTTCCGCCTGAACGAGCTGCTGCACGACAGCAGCTATCAGGACCGTCCGCTTGTCGAGTCGGCGCTGAGCGAGGTGAATCAGGCCGAGAACGAGGCGATGATGCAGGTGTTCCGCGACAAGTAGCGCCCTGCTCCCCAGCCTCTATTCCCTGGTCCGTTCGTCCCGCCGTTCCTTGTCCCTACAAGCCCCCTTTTGCAGCCGGCGTGGCGTGTGGTTGAATAAGAGCGCCGGAGGGATGCCCGATGCGCTTGTTCTTTGCGATTCTGCTCTGCGCCGTGGTTGCCGCACCGCTGGCGGCGCAAAAACAGAAGCGCGATCCGCTGACGGAGGCACAGGTCGATCAGCTGGCCGAATCCGGCATTGATCCCAACGCGCGCGTCATTCTTTACACCCAATACCTGAACGAACATGCCGACACGATCAAGGGGTTGACGAACCGGGCCAGATCGCAGGCGCGCGCCAGCCGGCTGAACGATGCGCTGGAAGATTTGACGGCTCTGATGGATGAACTGGGCGACAACCTGGACACATTCTCAGACCGCAAGGCCGATATCCGCAGGTCTCTGAAGGCGCTGACCGAAGCGACCCCGCGCTGGGAGGGAATTTTGCGGGCGCTGGCCGGGGAGCCGGGGTTCGACCTTTCCCGCAAAGAGGCGATCGAGAGCTGGGAGCAGTTGTCTGACGAGGCGCAGAGGCTTCTGAAGGAGCAAACCGACTACTTCAACCTGCACCCGGATGAGCGGGGGCAGGACCGGGTTGAGCCGAAGTGAGGCTCGGGATCGGCTGGAAGCTCGGCGCTCCGGTCTGCTAACCTCCATCATGGTGGGCGCGGAAATTGTGTCGATTTTCGAGCTGGAGTACCGGGCGCTGCGCCCACGGGCGCCGATGCCGCCCATGCATGTGCGCTATCGCCGCTTTACTTCGCTGAACACGACGATCCGGCTACGCGAAGGGCAGATTTATGCCAGTCTTTCAGACCTGCTGGAGGGCGCGCCGGAGACGGTGCATCACGCCATTGCCCACATTCTGCTGGCCAAGCTCTACAAGAGGCCCATCGATGCCGGGCAGAACATGCGCTATAAGCGGTTCGCCTCATCGGCAGCGGTTACGCGGCAGACTGAGCTGATCCGCTACGCGCGGGGGAGCAAACGGTACTTCGGCCCCGAGGGCAGGTTCTACAACCTTGAAGAGGTATTCGACACGCTGAACGTGCGCTTCTTCGGTGGACTGCTGGGACGTCCGGAGCTGACCTGGAGCGAGCATCTGGCCAAACGTTCGCTGGGCCACTACGACGCGGCGCACAACACGGTTGTGGTGAGCCGGGTCTTCGACCGGCCATCGAGCCCGCGCTATGCGATCGAATACCTGCTTTACCACGAGATGCTGCACCTGAAGCACCCGGTGCGGATGCGCGGTCTGCGCCGGTGCGTGCACTCGCGGGAGTTCAAGGCGGAAGAGGCGCGTTTTCCGCAACTGACCGAGGCGATGGCGTTTATCAAGCGACTGTAGAGAAGGCTTTGCGGCGCGACGCGGAGTTGATGGTTTCCGGTGTCAGAGTTGCCGTGCTAGACTTCACGCGCACAAGATTTCGCGCTTTCCGCGCCGGCCCCGAGAGAGGGTGCGCAAGGTGATGAAAGGCGGAGACACTTGCACCCGGAGGCACACATGAAAAAGACACAGTCCCATCCAAGGCCGAATTCCGTATTCTCGCGCCGTTCTTTCATCAAGGCGGCCGGAGCGGCCGCCATTTTGCCCGGCAGGGCGTGGGGGCAAGGGGGCAGGCCTTCGCCTTCAAACCGCATCACGCTAGGGGCGATCGGCTGGGGCATGATGGGACCGGAGGACACCAAGATTTTTCTAGGCCAGGCGGATTGCCAGGTGGTGGCCGCGTGCGACCTGGACACGAAGGCCCTGCAGTCGGCGGTGGGAACGGTGAACGCGAAGTACGGCAATAAGGACTGCAAGGCTTACCACGACTACCGGGAACTGCTGGCGCGAGACGACATCGATGCGGTGATGATCGCGGTGCCGGACCACTGGCACGCCCTGGTGGCTACCGAGGCCGCCAACCGGAAGAAGGACATTTATGGGGAAAAGCCGCTGGCGCGCACCGTGGTGGAGCAACAGGCGATTGTAAGGGCCGTGGAGCAGAACAACGTGATCTGGCAGACCGGTTCGTGGCAGCGGTCGGTGCCCTCGTTCCACAAGGCGGCGGAGATTGTGCGGAACGGCCTGATCGGCACGGTGACGCATGTCGAGGTGGGCCTGCCCGAAGGCCATTACGACTTTGGCGGAACAAAGCCTTCGCTGCTGGCCAAGCTGGCGTCGCTGCCGGAAAAGATAACCGATCCTTCGCTGGTGGTTCCGGGAACGGCGGCCTGGGACTTGGCTGTGACCGACCCTCCGGCGGATTTGGACTATGAGATGTGGATCGGCCCGTCCAGGATGGAGCCTTATATCGAAGCGCGGGTGAACAAGAACTGGCGCTGGAACTACAACACCGGGGGCGGACAACTGATGGACTGGATCGGTCACCATGGCGACATTGCGCACTGGGGTCTGGGGTTCGATGATACCGGTCCATCGGAGATCGACGGCTACGGGGGTTTTCCGGCGGCAAACGCCATTTGGAACACCTCACCAACTTATAGCATCACTTGCACATACAGGAAGGAAGTAACTCATTATGCAGGTGATGTAACGATGGTGATTGCAGGGGGTCATCCCGAGATCACGATGGGGACCAAGTGGATTGGGAGCGACGGCTGGGTGTGGGTTGACCGGGGAGGATTCGACGCGTCGAACCGGGCATGGATCAAGCCGGAGTCGCTGCCCGAGGATCTGCGCAAGGTGAAGCTGTACGAGTCGCCTGAACACCGCCGGAATTTTCTGGACTGCGTGAAGTCGCGGAAGCCGACGATCACGCCGGTGCAGACGGCGCACCACTCGACGATTCCAGGGCACCTGGGGTTGATTTCGATGATGGTGGGCCGGAAGGTGCAGTGGGATGTGGCCGGGGAGAAGATTGTAGGCGACGCGGAGGCAAGCGCGCTGCTGACCCGGCCCTATCGTTCCCCGTTCAGGCTGTCGTAGGCCTGAGCTGAAAACTGCATTGAATTCAATGAACTGTGGGAGAAACCTGGAACGCGCCTGAAGTTTTTGCCGGTGGTCCGAATTTTCCTATTTGCGCGCCGGTTGGAGGGGCGCGCTGAGGGGTGAGCGGAGGCCGGCGGCGGGGGGGGTAACCACTCTTGGCAAACGTTGTTAACTAACTGTGCACCAATTGTTTATAAGCATAAAGGTTGCCTTGGAATTCTCGTTTTGCGATGGGGTATGGTCTAGGGAGGCATGCCATCTTCATCGGGAGACGGGAGATTATGACCTTCAGGCGGCAAATTCGGGGGCTGTTGCCTTTGCTGCTTTTGGGCCTGATTCTGCATCCCCAGGCGAAGGCCCAGACGGCGGCTTTGCACGGCGAGGTGACGGATCCGAGCGGCGCGGTGGTGCCGCGCGCGCGGATCACGCTGCAGCGCGGGGGTCATGCCGTGGAGACGGAATCCGGCTCCGATGGGCACTACTTGTTCCGCGCTCTGGCTCCCAGTTCCTACACGATCAAGGCTGCCGCCAAAGGATTTGCGCCGCTCACGATCCATGGAATTACGCTGACCCCTGGCCATGAGAAGGAGCTGAATCTGCCGCTGGAGATCGCCCTGCAGTACGCGGAGGTCACGGTGGAAGGCCACACGGACAGCGTGGGGATCGGTCCTTCGCAGAGCTCCGGCTCGATGGTGTTCAAGGGCAAGGATCTGGACGCGCTTTCAGACGATCCGAACCAGTTGCAGAGCGAGCTCGAGGAGCTGGCGGGGGCGGCGGCGGGACCGAACGGCGGACAGATCTACATCGATGGATTTGCAGGGGGGCAGCTACCGCCCAAGTCGTCGATCCTGGAGATCCGGGTGAATCAGAACCCGTTTTCGGCCGAGTACGATCGCGCCGGCTACGGACGGGTGGAGATCATCACCAAGCCGGGCACGGAAAAGCTTCATGGCAGCCTGTCGGGCTACGGCAGCACCTCGACGCTGAACTCGGGCAATCCGCTGATCTCTGTGCAGCCGGACTACGACCTCTACTCCTACTCGGGGGTGATTTCAGGGCCGATGGGGAAGAATGCTTCCTTCTTTTTCAGTGGCTTTGTGTTGCAGAAGCAGAACGAGAACATTGTGGATGCGGTGAATCCGCAAAACACGGCGGCGAACCTGTCGGAAGCGATTGCCAACCCCAACAACCTGGTGGTGTTGAATCCGCGAATCGATTTCCAGATTGGCAAGCACATGTTCACGATCCGCGATTACTACTACCGGACGCAGCAGACGGGCGCCGGGGTGGGAATGCTGAACCTGCCCGAGCAGGCGGTCAAAGAGACCGACATGACGAATACATTGCAGTTTGGCGACAACTGGGTGGTCGGCCCCCGGTTTTTGAACGAGCTGCACCTGGAATGGCAGCGCATCCGCACCAATCAGAATCCGAGTTCGCTGACCCCGACGGTGAGTGTCGAGGGAGCTTTCACGGGCGGAGGCAACAACGCGGGCGTGGTCCAGGACCACCAGGACATCTTCGAGTTCAAAAACTATGCGACAGCGACGGCGGGCAATCACACGCTGCGGTTCGGGGTGCAGGCGCGGGCTTACCATGATGTGAACTACTCGACGGCCGGGAGTAATGGGCTCTATACGTTCAGTTCCCTGGCGGCTTTCCAGGCTGGGACGCCGGACCAGTATTCCGCCACGGAGATCAACAACCCGGTGGCGCGGACCTGGATCTACGATGGCAGCGCGTTCTTCCAGGACGATTGGCGGGTGAAGCCGAACTTCATGCTCGGGCTTGGGGCGCGGTACGAAGATCAGAGCCTGATCCACGATCACACCGACTGGGCTCCGCGGGTGGCCCTGGCATGGAGCCCCGGCAAGTCGAGAGGCGGCATACAGAAGACGGTGATCCGGGCGGGATACGGGTGGTTTTATGACCGCTTTACGGAGCCCAACAGCTTGAGCGCCGCTGGGGGTTCGCCGTACGTGATTCAGGCATTGCACGACAACGGGGTGAACCAGCAGAGCTTTGTGGTGAACAACCCGAACTTCTTCGATGCCAACACGCCGGAGCCGATGAGCGTCCTCGGGACTTCGAACACCCCGGTTCCCTCGATCCATTCAATTGATCCGAAGTTCCACGCGGCCTTGAACATGCAGGCAGGGGTGGGCGTGGACCGGCAGATCACCGGCAAGGTCACGGCCAACGTGACCTATCTCTTTACCCAGGGCGTACACCAGTACCTGATGAACAACGTGACGGCGCCGGCCTTCGATGCCGCAACGTACACCGTGACGGGCGCGGCGCCGGCGGTTTTCAACTATCAATTCCAGTCCGGCGGATTCTATAAACAGCATCAGGTTATTGCCGCAACGAACGCACAATTCAAGAACTTATCCATCAACGCCTCCTACACTTTCAACCAGGCCATGAGCGACACAGGGGGGGTGACCTCGTTTGTATCGGTGGCCGGGGATCCGGGCTTGGATTACGGACGGGCAAGCTTTGGCATTCGCCATCGGGGAACCCTGTTGAGCAGCTATACAGCGCCGCTCGGGTTTGTGTTTGCCTCACTGTTCGAGGTGCAATCGGGAACGCCTTACAACCTGACCACCGGCTACGATTTGACTGGAAACAACCAGTACAACGCGCGTCCAACCTACGGCACCTGCGGAGCGGCCGGAGTGATTGCGACGCGCTATGGGTGCCTGGACACCAACCCGGTGGGCAAAGGCGAGCAGATGGTTCCGTTTGACCTGGGGACGGGACCGGCAAATCTTCTGTTCGACCTGCGGGTGAGCAAGGTGTTCGGCGTGGGTCCGAGGATGAAGACGGAGGGCGCCGGCCAAACTTTGGACAGCGGCACAGTGAGCGACCAGGGATTGACGAGCGGCAGCGGGTCGATCCGGCTGGATGCGGGTGCGCCTCGCCGGTACAATCTGACGTTTGTGGCCGGGGCCTCGAACCTGCTGAATTTTGTGAACCTGGCCCCGCCGAACGGCGTGCTGATTTCGCCGCTGTTTGACAAGTCGCAGGCGCTGGCGAACGGGCCGTTCGCCAACCCGACGCCGGGGAACCGGGCCTTTGTCTTTCAGGTCAATTTCTCGTTCTGAGGCTTTTCGGTCAGGAATTTTCGGTGCTGGCTGCGGATTGAGTATGATTGCTTCGCGGCAGAACCGGAGCTCTGATGTATCCCTTCTCTCGGCGCACCTTGCTGAACAGTACCCCTCTGGCCGGTGGATTGACATCCCTGCTCGCCGCTGACCCCAGGGCGCTTCGCGCCCAGCCGCCGGACCGTTCGCCCGGCATCCAACCCAACGCCGTCGACGGGAAGTGCAGATCTGACACCCCGGCCAACTCCCGGGTGTCAGGTGGAAGACCGTGGAACGTGACGGATTCGCTTGACCAAGGAAAGAGGAGATGAGACGAATGACCGTTTCCAGACGTGAACTGATTGCCGGAGGTACAGCGGGCGCACTGGCTGCAATTGTGGATGGCGGGCGAGGGGCAGCGGAGCCGGCGCTGCAGCAAGGCGCACCCTCAAGTCCTCTGCCTGCGCAAGTGGCGACAGACCGGCGTCCCAAAGACGAACCCGGAAGCATGACCGGCTTCGATATGCGGAACGATTTAAAGCCGCGCCGATTGACCCTGGCGATGTGGGATGTGGCCTATGTGCTCCGCCACGGACCGGGTGGAAGCTTTGCCGACTATGACCGTGTGCTGGATGAAGCCGTGGAGCGGGGCTACAACACACTGCGCATCGATCCGATGCCTCAATTTATCGATCTTGCCCGCCCCGAGCGCGTTCTGGAGTGGCCTGACCCGAAGCAGCCGTTTATGCCGTGGAACTGGAACACGGCCGTGAAGGGGCCGGTCGGGGAATGGATCATCGAGTTTATCGAGAAGCTGCAGAAGCGCAAATCTCTCCATTACACGCTCAGCGGCTGGTGGTTTATGCCGGGGCTGCCGACTTCTCCGCCAGTCCCTCCGGTACTCCGGACGCCCGCCAACATGGCTGAGGGCGCGGAGATGTGGGCGGTGCTGCTGACGGATTGGAAAAAGCGCTTCGGATTCGATCGCTTGATCTACGTTGACATAGCCAACGAAACTCCTTACTTCTTCCCGGACCTCGAGGAGCGGCTGAAGAAGGCCACGGGGGTCGGATTTGACGACGGTGCAACGTTTTCAGCGGCGCAGAGCTCCTTTTTCGCAGAGGAGATTAATGGAGCGCTCGGGCTGCTGCGGCGCGAGTTCCCCGAGCTTCGCCTCACGACATCGCTGCACGGGGATCTGCGCTGGCTCGACGTGCCGCTCGAACTCGACTGCCTGGACATTCACTTCTATGCCGATGCCGACCCGCGCTGGACCGACCGCACCCGGTTCAACGAGTTTTCAGACGATCACCTGTTTGAAACAGACCGCTGGTTCAAGGAGTTTTCAGACCGGTCAAAGAAGACGGCGGCAGCGATGGCCCCGATGCTTCGGGCGCGACAGCGATACAAGATGAAGGAGTTCGCTGAGTGGGCGGAACGACGGGGATCACCGCTGACAACCTCAGAAGCCTGGTCTACCTGGTTCTACATTGACCATCCGCAACTGGACTGGGGATGGCTGCTGGACTGGTCAAAATGGTCCGTTGACGACGCGATCGACTACAAGTTCTGGGGATGGACTCCACACAACTACGCGCAACCGCAGTTTGCCAATTGGAAGGATGCTCAGTGGCACCGGACGCTAAACGAGCGCTTTCTGCGCAGTTGATGGTGCTGGATGGTCTGTTCATAAGCAGGACTTCGCGTTGCCAGGACTTCGCGTTGCCAGGACTTCGCGTTACGAGGACCTCGCGTTGATGGGCAACAGCCGAAGTGCGATATGACTTGGTTTTGCGACGCTGGCCGTTTTCTTAGCGCAGATTCGGAAATGGTGTAGACAGATGGGCTTTCCCTCGGGGGCTAAAGCCCGTTGATTCTATGGCGTTTTGCGGTACGGCGTTACAGGCTGCGGAAAGAGTCTCAAGAGAGGGACTGCTTGTCCGCCGGGGATTTGTTTAAGAAGCAGGTATGGGCGCGGGGGACGTCCATCGATTGCGCCGGAGAAGCTGGTGCGGGCGCTTTTTTTAAGGCGCTTTACTCGGTGCGCAGTGAGCGCAAGCTGATCGGGTCTAAACCGCAAAAGTGCGGCCTCAGACACAAAACATCAACGCAATCCAACCCGCTAAAAGCAATTCAGCCCGCTAAAATCGAACCAAACTGCAATGACGGCACGAAGAACACAGCGCAAGGAAATTTCCGAACCGCTACAACGCGTTTTTCCGCAGCCTCGCGCTTTTCAGTAGGCTGTTGAGCCGGGCCCTTGTTACAAAGCCCCTGCGGCGAATGATTCCAATTCCAAATGCGCTTGCCCTGGCAGCGGTTCTCTTCCCATCCGCCTGAACGGTCCGGTTGGATAGACTTGTAGAGACGGACCGTTGTCTTTGGAGCTCGATTGCACACCACTACCGAAGAACGCCTTATCCGCCCCGCGCGCAATATATGCGGAAGCCTGCGCCTGCCCGGCGACAAATCCATCAGCCACCGCTACGCCATGCTGGGAGCATTCGCGGAGGGAACATCGCGCTTTGCCAACTTCTCAACCGGGGCCGACTGCGCTTCGACGCTGAGGTGCATGGAGGCGCTGGGCGCAACCGTGAACAGAACGGGCAACGACAGCGTGGAGATTACAGGCGTGGGAGGACGCGTGACGCCGGCGGACAAGGCGCTGGACTGCGGCAACTCCGGCTCGACTATGCGCATGATCTCCGGCCTGCTTGCGCCGCAGGAGGGAAGGTTTACGCTGACGGGCGATGCATCGCTGTCACGGCGTCCGATGGAGCGCATCCGCAAGCCGCTGGAGGCGATGGGCGCGCGGCTGACGCTGACCGAGGGTCATGCGCCGCTGACGATTGAAGGAGCGCGGCTGACGGCAATCGACTACACGACACCGGTTCCGAGCGCACAGGTGAAGACCTGCATCCTCATGGCGGGCTTGCAGAGCGCGGGTGTGACGACGGTGCGCGAAGCGGTGCGCACGCGCGACCACAGCGAGCTGGCGTTGCGCGCTTTCGGCGCAGAGGTGAGCCGGCACGTGGATTCGGGGGGGGATTCCGTTTCGATCGGCGGACCGCAGCGGCTCTACGCCATTGAAGGCGCGGTGCCCGGCGATTTGAGTTCGGCGGCATTTTTTCTATGCTCCGCGGCACTCTACCCCGGTTCGAGCCTGCTGTTCGAGGGGCTGGGCCTGAATCCGACGCGGGCCGCGCTGCTGGACGTGCTGACCGCGCTGGGGGCGAAGATTTCAGTGCTTCACCTGGAAGAGAAGCACGCCGAGCTGGTGGGCGCGGTGCAGATATCAGGGCCGCAAGAAGGGCTTGGGTCAACAGAGGTGAGGGGCGCGCAGGCGGCACAACTGATCGACGAGCTGCCGGTGCTGGCGGCGATTGCGCCTTACACGAGGGGCGGTATCCGCATCCGCGATGCGAAGGAGCTGCGGGTGAAGGAATCGGACCGGATTGCGCTGGTGGCGAAGAACCTGCGCGCGATGGGCGCCGCGGTGGAAGAGTTTGAGGATGGCCTCGATGTGCCGGGAGGCCAGAGGCTGCACGGGGCAACCATCGACTCCGGCGGCGACCACCGGATTGCGATGGCCTTCAGCGTGGCCGCGCTGAAAGCCGAGGGCGATACGGTGATTCAGGGAGCGGAATCGGCGGCCATCAGCTTTCCGGAGTTCTTCGATTTGCTTGATCTGGTTGCGGAGAGGTGATGAAGGATCGGGACTTGGGACTTTGACTGTGGGAATTCATGGGTTGCGGTTGAGCGTCTTGTATCCCAGGTGCGATCCCAGGTGCCCAAAAGCTAGGCACCTGGGCCACCCGACCCTTTCCTGGTTCCTGCGCCCTTTTTTCTAGTGGCTGGTGCGATCCCAGGTGCCCAAAAGCTAGGCACCTGGGCCACCCGACCCTTTCCTGGTTCCTGCGCCCTTTTTTCTAGTGGCTGGTGGCGCCGCTGTCGTTGCTGACAATCAGGCTTGAGACGTTGACCGGCTCGAAGTCGCCCAGGATCAGACTCGAAATGCAGGACAGGTCGTCGTCGTTCCAACGGGCGTCGGGAGTGCCGATGAGTCCGCCGCTGTTTCCGTTGTCGGCGAGGATAATTCCATAGTCTCGGAAGGCGGTGATGATAATGGCCGCCTGCGGACTTGTGGCAGCGCATGCGGGAGTGGCCACGGAAGCCTTGAGGCGATAGATCTCGCCGGCCGGTCCGGACATGGAGCAAGTTGCGGGAGGAGCAGACTGGGAGATTTGAGAACCAATAGGAATGTCCCCCCCCGAGCCGGCGGTGCAAGTGCCGACGCCAGATGTTTGGGTAGCGGGCCACACCCAGTAGTTCACCATGTGGTTGAGGGTGAACCGGATGGGATGCTGAATGACGCCAGTGGGAGCAGTGGGCGTGCCGGCGCCGATGACTTCGTCGGCGTTGACGAGCAGGGGCGCGACGGGAAGTCCCGCGGCATCGGTGGTTCCATTCCCCTGGGTTGTCAAATCATTCGAAGTTACGTTGGGCCAAAGGGCGTTTGAGGAATCGGTCCATGGACCGCCTTCGTAAGCTCCCTGCCACATTTCATAGAGGGCGGGATTGTTTCCACCTCCCGCCTCGACATAGACCAGAACGTGGCGATCGCCGTCAGTGGAGTTGCTGGTGCCCTCAACCGGGGCGTAGGCCGGAATCGGGCCGGAGGTGAAGTAGGACTGATAGAGGGTGGTGGAGACCGAGACCAGGGCCTGGTTATACGGAACTTCAATGGCCGGGATTCCGTTTGGGTAGGGAGCGTCGGAGTTGTTGCCAAAGTATGGCTTGACGGTTTCAGAGAGATAGCCGCTGTACATCGGGGCGGCGGGCGACGTATCGACGGTCAGGCCGCTGGTCGCCAAATCGACGCGATGGTGAAAGATAGAAGTAGAGGGAAAGATGCTGGAGAGAAAGGCGTTGCTGCCAATGATGGAGATAGAAATGTCCTGGGTCGCCTGATTGTTGCTGGAGTCGGAGACGATGAATTCGGGCGTGTAGGTGCCCTGGCCGCCGATCAGGGAACTGGTGATGACGCCTGTGGCGGCATCCAGTGACAATCCCTCAGGCAAAGAGGGATAGCTGGTACTGGTGCTGACGGAAAAGGTGTAGGGCGGAGAGCCTCCGCCGGCAGCGATGGTGCAGCCGGCATAGGCTGTGCCTTGTGTTCCGCCCGGGCAGGTGGCGGTTGTGATGCTCAAAGTACTGCCCGACGATGCAATGCTGACGCGTGCTTTGGCGGTCGTCGAACCGCCGGCGTTGGTCGCCGTGAGCGTGTAGGTGGTGGTTACGGTTGGACTCACAGAGGTGGAGCCGGTCAAAGACGTGGAGGTGAAGGTCCCCGGCGTAATGGCAAGGCTCGTGGCTCCGGTCACCGTCCAGTTCAGAGTGCTGCTGGAACCTGGAGAAATGGACGTGGGAGTCGCCGTGAAGGAGCTAATCACCGGTAGTGGCGCGCCCGACGCGCTTACCGTGACGGTAACCGTGGCGGTGGCCGAGCCGGCGCTGTCAGTTGCCGTGAGCGTGTAGGTGGTGGTGGCGGTTGGACTCACGGTGGTGGAGCCGGTCAAAGACGTGGAGGTGAAGGTTCCCGGCGTGATGGCGATGCTCGTCGCCCCGGTCGTGACCCAGCTCAGAGTGCTGCTGGAACCGGCAACAATGTTCGGGGCGCTGGCGGTGAAGGAAACGATCGCCGGCTTGGTGACAAGCGAGGTGAACGATGGCTTCGAGCAACCCGGCATTCCCAAGCAGGCAAAGAGAAGGAGGGCTAGAGCGGCAAGACCTGGTTTTAAAGAATTGATCATGGATAAGCCGTGCTTGTTGCCGGAAAGCGAGTTTCTTGAATCCATTGATCACCTTTTCGCTCTTGCGAAAGTGGGCGAGAGCAAGGCAGTCGCCGGTATCAGCTGCAAAGAAATTCCTCAAGCAGTTGGGACAATGGCCGGGGGTAACCACCGGGGGCATAGATCTCGATTTTCTGATGCGCATCCCGAGGGGTCATGGATGACCCTCGCTACGCTGGACCGATTAAGAGGATTATAGCGGGAAAGGCGGCGTGGAGTATGCCGCGAATGGCGCATGGGCGTGCGCGCAGGCACACCGGCTGGACGGGCGTAGTTGGCTGAGACCGAAATGGGCGGCGCCTTCAAGAATTAACGAGCCGTTGCAGGCGGGGCAGTGCTATTCTTCGGTTGCGGTATTCCCCGGTCAACTTCCCAACGAATGAGGTCAAAATGTCTACTTCTGTCTCTGCTCCTGTCACGCCTGAGCGCATCTACCAGTTTGCGTTTGCCTATGCCGTGCCGCTTGTGCTGGAAGCGGCTATCCGTCACAGTGTCTTCGACGTTCTGGACGAAGGGCCAAAATCGGTGGCCGAGGTGAGCCAGTCGACAGGCGCCTCGGTGCGCGGCCTCAAGTCGATTATGAACGTACTGGTGGGCCTGGATTTTCTGGCCAAAGACAAAGCGGGCAAGTACTCGCTGACGCCGGAAAGCTCGGCATTCCTGGTGAGCACCAAGCCCTCGTTTCAGGGTGGACTGATCCGCCACACGAGCGAACACCTGCTGCCCAAATGGCTGGGGCTGAACGAGGTTGTGGCCACAGGTCACCCTGTGGGGTCAGTGAACCAGCAATCGACGGGCACGGACTTTTTTGAGAAGTTCGTGGTGGATATTTTTCCATTGAGCTATCCGGTGGCGCAGGAACTGGCGGAACACCTCAAGTTGAAGAGCTCGACCGCGGCGGTGAGCGTGCTGGACCTTGCCGCCGGGTCGGGGGTGTGGGGCATCGCGCTGGCGCAGAGCTCGCCGCAGGTTCGCGTGACCGCGGTCGACTGGCCGGGCGTCATCCCCGTCACCCGCAACACGGTGGCGCGGTTTGGCCTGGCGGACCGGTTTTCGTTTCACGCAGGCGACCTGCAGCTCGCCGACTTCGGCAGCGGCCATCAGGTGGCCACGCTGGGTCACATATTGCACAGCGAGGGCATCGAGCGCAGCAAGGCTCTTCTCCACAAGACGTTCAAGGCACTGGCCCCAGGTGGAACAATCTCCATCGCGGAGTTTCTGGTGAATGCCGATCGAACAGGCCCGGTGAACGGGTTGATCTTCGGGGTGAACATGCTGGTGAATACCGACGCCGGGGACACGTATTCGTTTGAGGAGATCGCGGGCTGGCTGCAGGAGGCGGGATTTGACGACCCGCGCACGCTCGACACGCACGGGCCGTCGCCGCTGATTCTGGCGACCAAGCGTTAGGGCGGGGCAAGGACCCGCGGGCGTAGATGGCCCGCTGAGGTGAGGTTCTGGGAAAGGACAGTCGCTGCAGTGCAGCGCTGGTCCCCGCTTGGGTTTGAATGAGGAAGAACGACCGCAGGTCTTTCGACTCCGTTTGGCCAAAGAACGGCGAAACTCCGCTCAAGATGACCGTGCACTTCGGATGACAGCGGAATTATGCGGAAAAAATGCCCGGCGCTTGGCCGGGCATTTTTTGTTGTTGAAGACGAGAGCTACTTTGCGGCGGGAGGGGTTGTGGCGGGCACGTTTTCGGCGGGAACAGGCTGCACGCCGGCGACCACGGGGGTGGTGCCGATGTTTCCCGAAGCGGCTTCAGGGAGGTTGATGCCGTAGTGCTGCAGGGTGGTGGCCAGGGTTTGATAGAGGCCGGCGCGGGCTTCGGCATAGGCGGCATGGGCGGCGATCAGGTTGTCGTCAGCGATGGCGAGGGAGCGCTGTTGGAGCAGAACGTTGGCAGTAGTGGAAGCGCCGAGGTGGAGCTTGGTGACTTCGGCATCGACGCTTTGCTGGGCGTAGTCTCTCGCGGCCACATCAGCCAGCACCAGCGAGCGGTCGTTGGTCAGCGTGAAGCGGGCATTGACGACTTGCATGCGGATCTGGGTATAGAGCTGGGCCAGGTGCAACTCTGCCTGCCGGTACTCCATCAGCGAGCGCTCCTGGACCGACTGCGCAAAGCGATTGCGCAGGGGGATCTCAATGGAGAAACCGAGTCCCTTGTCCGGGGCGGAGTTGTTGAAGGAGTGGCCAAGGGCGGTGCCGTAACCGGAATTGCCGGTGGGGCAGTCTGCGCCGCAGAAGGCGGTGTCGAGATTCTTGTTGATGGAACCGGCAATTCCCTGCCCTGAGAGGTATCCGTAGATATCGAACTGGGGCAGCAGAGCGTTGCGCGCTCCCTTCAGGGTGATCTCATCGTTGCGGAGCGCGAGGATGGCCTGCTCGAGCTCGGGGCGGCGCTGAAACGCCTCCTGGACCAGAGCCTCGACGGGCTGCTGCTCCTCGGGAATCTGTTCGATGCTGACGCGGTCAGTGGGAATGACGCGGGCGGCCGAGAGGCCGGGGTCGTTAAGGTTTCTGGCAATGGCCTGCTTGATGATCTGCTCTTGATAGTTGAGGGTGTTTTGAGCGCTGAGGAGGGCCTGATTGTCAGAGGCCACGGTCGAGTCGTCGTTGACCACCTGGAGCGGCGCCACGGTGCCGATCTGCAACTGTTTGCGATCGTCACTGTCGAGGGCTGTGCTCTGATCGAGGGCGCGCTGCTTGGCCTGAACGTCCTCATAGGCCTGCACCAAACCCCAGTAGATGGTTTCAACCTGGTTGACGGTGTAGAGAATCTGCTGGCGGAAGGAAGAGTCGACGATGCGGCGGTCGTTGAGCGCTTCATAAATGAAGCGCTTGTTGACCCAAATGCCGGCTCCCTGGAGCAGATGCTGGGTAACGGTGGCCTTGAAGTTGGAGCTGAGCTGAGGACTGTATTCGGTGACGGTGTTGTTGGAGGTGGCGTAGGAGTTGCTGAAGGCGAACTGGAAGTTGGTGCCGGTAACGAAGCCCTGGTTGAGGTTGAAGTTGTAGTCGTTTGTGGAGCTGGTGCCAGTGGAGAAGAAGCTGGACGAAGGGATGTGGTCACGATCGAAGGAAATGGTTGCGCCCAGGGTGGGATCGAGGCTTTCCGGTTGAGGGCCCGCGCCGGCAGTGGTGAGCGTCAAGCCGGAGACGCCGGAGCCGGCACCGGCCGATCCGCCAGAGGTTCCACCGGGTCCTCCGCCAGAGGTCAAGATCGATGCCGATCCGCCGAGGGTATTGGTGACCACGCCCGCGGAAACACCGAGCGGCGCTTGTCCGGTTTTGGTTCTGAGGATGTCAGTATCGGCAATGCTGAGGTCATAGCGGGCGATGGCGATGTCGTAGTTATTCTCAAGGGCGAGCGCGATGGCATCAGAGAGGCTGAGATAGAGCTTGCCGTCTTTGAGCATGTCGGTGAGCCGGACAGAGTTTGCAAAGCCGGCGGTAGTAATGGACGTGGGCAGGTACTTTTTGACGGGATTACTCCAGAAACCGGCATAGGGTTTGGAATAGTCGCGCGACGACTTGTTGAGATAAAAGGGGTCGGTGGGAATGGGCGCCGGCGCCGAGGGCAATTGAGAGGCAGCCTTGTCAGGAGCTTTGGTTCCGGCCGGGGTTTGCGCCGCCAGTCCTGAAGGCGAGCACGAGGCCAAGGTGAGCATGATCGCCGCCAGGGCACGGAGGCGTCCCGCGGCCTGCGCGCGCCGCGCCTGCTGATTCACTGGCTGATTGGGAAACTGCACAGGGGTCAAATTCTGCCTATTAAGCACACGGATAGGGTACAAATGCATGGTTCCTCTCCACAAAACAGTGGGCATGTAGGGTGCCACTTCAAGAGACGTCCGGAAAGCGTCTCGGGACGCAAATTTGTGATGATGCGGGACGATTTACGCTTTCGGGCGGTTGCAATGCTCATCGAGGACTACGTGTTCCCCGCCCTTTTCGTTCCGTGCACCCCGGCAAAGGGAGATTGCAGCCGTCCGATTGCCCAAAAAACTGCGGAAGTCTGAGTATATCCCACCGGGTTCCATGGCGGGGGGTGTCGTCAAGTACCCTGATAGCAAAGCACAAATCCCATGAGTGACATCGAAGAATCCGCGCCAAAGCTTCAAACCTGGAAGGTGAGGCTGGCCTATGACGGCACAGACTTCAGTGGCTGGCAGGTGCAGCCCGGGGAGCGGACCATCCAGGGTGAGCTGCAGGCGGCGCTGGGCCGGATAACGGGCGAGGCTCCGTTGCCGCAGGGATCGGGACGGACGGATGCGGGGGTTCATGCGCTGGGTCAGGTGGCGAGCTTCACGCTGGCGGCGCCTATTCCGGCGGAGAATCTGCAGCGGGCGCTGAACCGGACGCTGCCTGGGTCGATCCGGATTCTGGAGGCGAGCAGGGCGGCGGGGACATTCCATGCGCGGCACTCGGCGCTGGCAAAGAGGTACGAATACAGGGTGTTTCGGGGTGAGATTTGCCCGCCGTTGCTGTCACGGTACGTGTTAGGCTGCCCGTGGCCAATGGACGTGGAAGCCCTGCAAACAGGAGCGAAGATGCTGGAGGGCGAGCATGACTTTGCGAGCTTTGCGGCCACCGATCCGGATGTGAGCGTGCGCGAGGCGGAGTGGGAGGAGCGGAATACGGTGAGGAGTATCTACTCCTCGACGTGGGAGCGGCGGCAGAGCGAGGCTGGAGAGCTGCTGATCTATGGCGTGCGGGGAAGCGGGTTTTTGCACCACATGGTGCGCAACATGGTGGGAACGCTGCTGGAAGTGGGCCGCGGGAAGCTGAAGGCGGAGGCGATTGGCGGGATTTTGGCAGCCCGTGCGCGGTCGGCCGCCGGAGCGACGGCGCCGGCGCGGGGGTTGTTTCTGTCCTCGGTGGAATATGGGGAGGATGGGTGAAGAGGGAGCGGGGGGCTGCTGCTACCCTGAGACCATCGACATGGCCTTGTTCTCGCGCAACTCGTCGTTCTCGCGGGTGACGGCGCTGGCCGCGCAGAGGCCAGTGCACGCGGCGTTCGCGTGGCTGCACGGAAATCCGAAGACGATCATCGACTGGCAGGCGGAGCTGGTGGGGATTCCCGCGCCTCCCTTTGGCGAACGAGCGCGCGCGGAATGGCTGGCGGCGCGGTTTGCCGAAGCGGGATTGACCGAGGTCGGGATCGACGCGGTGGGCAATGTGTTCGGAACGATGGCCGCAAGCGGATTGCCGCCGGAGAGCACGGGGCCGGTGGTGGTGCTTTCGGCACATCTGGATACGGTGTTTCCGGCGGAGACGCCGCTCGATCCGGTGCTGGACGGGGAACGTCTTTCAGCACCGGGAGCCTGCGACAACGGGGCGGGCGTGGCAGGAATGCTGGCCATTGCGCATGCGCTGGTGAAATCGAGCGTGGAGCCGGCGGCGCCGCTGATTTTCCTGGGCAACGTGGGCGAAGAGGGCGAGGGCGATCTGCGCGGGATGCGCGCGCTTTATGGAGATGGGCCTTTGGCCGGGCGGATCGCCGCGCATATTGTGCTGGATGGCGGGGGAGCGGATTGCGCTGTGACCGAGGCGCTGGGAAGCCGGCGCTACCAGGTGACGATCAGCGGCCCCGGGGGACACAGCTTTACCGACGCGGGCACCGCCAATCCCATTGTCACGCTGGGTACGGCGCTGGTGACGCTGGCGGAGGTCGAGTTGCCGCAAGAGCCGCGCACCACGCTCAACGTGGGGACGATACGTGGGGGCACCAGCGTGAACTCGATCCCCGAGAGCGCGCAGGCGGCGGTCGACTTCAGATCCACGGACCCCGGGCAACTGTTGCGCCTTGAAGTGGCGCTGTACAGGGCTGTGGAAGATGCGGTGACGTACTGGAACCAGAAGGCCAAGGCAAGAAGCGGAGACAAGCCGCTGAGCTACGCGATCAGGAAGATCGGCGACCGGCCGGCGGCGCATTTGCCGGACGACTCGCCGCTGCTGGAGTCGTTGCGGGCAGTGGACCGGCACCTTCGTCTGAAGACCGATCTGCGGCTGGGATCGACGGACGCCAATCTACCGCTTTCGCTGGGGATACCTGCGTTGTCAATGGGGGCGGGGGGAGAGGGCGGCGGGGCGCATACGCAGGCGGAATGGTACTCGGCCAAGGACAGAGAAACGGGACTGCGGCGGGTGCTGCTGCTGACGCTGGCCATGGTGGAGTGGGCGGCGGAACAATAAGCGGAGCGAGCCGCAACGGTTTGGAGCGCCACGGCATCTAATCGACCAAGGTCCAGCTTGTTGCATCCCAGCATACCGGGGGCGGAGGGGAAGAGAAGAATCTGGAGCCGGAGAGGTTTTTGGGCATCTATACTAGGGGTTAGTGCAGACATCATCCCAGCCGCAAAGCTGGTCAACTCACGAGGTCATCGAAACCAATGAAATCGCTCTTTGAACGGCTGCGTTCCCGCGGTCTTGCTTCAACCTTTCTTCTTCTTGCCGTGCTTTCGGCAGCGATTGTGGGCGGTTCCTATGCGGCTCACGGGGTGCGCGGGCAGGAGCGTCAGGACGACAGCGCGGACGCCACGCCGCTGAAGGTGGTCAGTACGCCGGTGCCGCCCAACGATTTTGTGAAAATAGCGCGGCAGGTGGGTCCGGCGGTGGTGAACATCAACACCGAGACATTGCCCAAACAGTCGGATAACAAGGGACGGCGCAGCTTCCATTTTCGGACGCCGAACCAGCAGAATCCGGACGACAACCAGGACAACGGCGGGGACGATCAGCAGGGACAGGCGCAGGGTCAAGGACAGGGACAGGGACAGGGACAGGGACAAGGTCCGGACAACTTCCAGGACTTTTTCAACCGCTTTTTCGGTGGGCAGATGCCCTCGCCTGACGGCGGCGACCAGGGCAGCGGCGTGCAGGAGTCGCTGGGCTCGGGATTCATTGTGGATCCCAAGGGCTACATCATTACAAATTTCCATGTGGTGGAGAAGGCCGACAAGATTTACGTGAAACTTTCGACCGATCCTGACACGCAGGACCTGGGACGGCCGGCGCGGGTGATCGGGACGGACAAGGCGACAGACCTGGCGGTGATCAAGATCGACACCAGCACGCCGCTGCCGACGGTGAAGCTGGGCAACTCGGACATAGCCAACGTGGGCGACTGGGTTGAGGCGATCGGCAGCCCGTTTGCGCTTTCGCAGACGGTGACGGCGGGGATCATCTCGGCCAAGAACCGGACCATCGACCCGGGGGCGAGCGGCCAGTTCCAGCACTTTATCCAGACGGACGCGGCGATCAACCCGGGCAACTCCGGCGGGCCGCTGCTGAACATGAACGGCGAAGTGATTGGGGTGAACACGGCGATCTATACGCAGTCGGCGGGATATCAAGGGATCGGCTTCGCGATGCCGTCGAACACGGTGGTTCAGGTGTACAACGACCTGATCAGCCCGAGCCACAAGGTAACGCGTGGGTCGATCGGAATCCAGTTCCGCGAAGGGCTTTCGGGCGCGGTGAACCGGGTTTACGGGTTCAAGAACGGGGTGCTGGTGCAGGAGGTTCAGCCGGGCGGTCCGGCGGACAAGGCAGGAATGAAGGCGGGCGACATTATCACCTCGATCGACGGCCGTTCGATCAAGGATGGCAATGACCTGGTGGACGAAATCGCCAGCCGCAGGCCAGGAAGCACGATTCGGCTGGGATATGTACGGGACGGAAAAGCGGCCGATACAACGGTGACGATTGGGGACCGGGACAAGGTGTTTGCGAACCTGGGCAACAACCAGGCCGAGCCGAGCCAGGAGAACCAGGGCGACGCGGGTGAGACCAAACTGGGCGTCGTCGTCCACGAGATCACCGCGGCTACGGCAGCCAAGCTGCACAGCCAGGGCGTGATCATCGACTCGGTGCGCACGGGATCGTTTGCCGACCTGCAGGGATTGGAACCGGGATTGGTGATTACCCGGGTCAACAAGCAGGCAACAGGGACGCGGGAGCAGTTCGACGCCGTGGTCGGGAAGCTGAAGGAAGGGGACGACGTGGTGTTTGAGATTCTGGACCCGCGGCATCCTGACCAGGGGATCAACTACATCGGCGGGACGTTGCAGTAAGCGGAGAGCGGCGCCGGCGGCCAATTTTGGCACCGGCGCCGTTTTCCTTTAGCAAAGGAACCGAATTTTTCCTTCGGCAGGGGTATAGAATCTATATTCAAAGCCCAATTTCTTTCTTGCCGCAATGCGGTATTTCCAATTAAACTCCGCGTTATAGCATTCGAAGATAACGCTTTGGCATGAGGTAGCAGCAGCTTGTCTGTTAGTCGCGCAATTTTGGCAGTCCTAATTTCGTTGGCATTGGTTACGCCGTCCCTCTCAGCTTCGCGGGTTCACCGCGCGCCTACGAGCGGGCGACCGCACAGCAGCCGCCCGCTGAGCCGCCGGGGCCACCATGTGCGGGGCCAGCAAGGGATCGACACGGAGCGAGCCACCCAGATACAGCAGGCACTGATCCGCGAGCACTACCTGAGCGGTGAGGCGTCGGGCAAGTGGGACGGGACGACAGTAGCGGCGATGCAGAAATACCAGAGCGATCAGGGCTGGCAAACGCGGCTGACGCCCGATTCGCGGGCACTGAAGAAGCTGGGACTTGGACCCGACTACTCGAACGCCATCAATGCCAAAGACTCGAGCTTCGCTGCGCCGCCCCCGGTGAGCAGTATTCCCCAGGAACAGGCCGCGGGCTTTGCCGGGGCTGCGGGCGTGAATCACTAAGCCTTCAAGGTAGCTCACGTGCCCAACTGCGAGGCACCTGGGGCACCCGGCTGAGGTTCCAGGCATAAGTTAGAAAGAGCAGCCGCAGGTCTTTCGACTACGTTTGACCAACAAACGGCCAACTCCGCTGAAGCTGACAGCGCAAGGGTGATGCGAACTTCCGGGACAGAACACTAGCGACGGAGAGACGGCATTCCTTTCAGAAGAAATTCATAACGCGGCTCGACTGTGGACGGGCTGGAGGTGATGGTTGTGTCCAGATGGATGAGCCGGCTGTCTGCGCCCAACCCGGGCCACGCGGGCAGGCCGGGACCATTGGGATCTCCGGTTCTGGCGAAGTTGGTCCAGTAGCTCATCATCTGGTCGCTCAGCTTGCGATCCTCAGGCGGCCAGACGGCGCCTGGACGGGTGTCGAGGGTTCCAAAGACATACTCGATGTCGTCGGAGTGGAAGGCGGATGAGCCGTCGTGGAACTTGCTGGGCGGGGCGGGCTGCTCGAAGTGATAGCGATAGATGGGCGAATCGCCTGTTTTTCTGTGCGCTTCAATCCACTTCCAGGTGCCGAAGGCGATGAAGGCGTCACTGCCGAAGTCGATGGCGGAACGCGCGGCCTGTTCGTCGGTGCTTCCGGGATAGAGGGAGAGGAACTCCGCGGCGCGGTCAGCGAAATGTTCGTTGGCAAAGGCGGTCCATTTGTCGACGGTCATTCCGTTGGCGAGCCCGCTGTTTTCGTCGCGGTTCCATCCGGCGAGGAGCGGCACATGGGCCTGCTTTCCGGCAGCGTAGATTGCGGGAACCGAATCGGTGAGCAGTTGACCGTCGACGACGGTCGAGAAGTGGGGCGCGCCTTTCGCCCTGCCCGCATCGATGATTGTTTGGGCGGGCATGGCGCGCAGCTCGGCAAGAGTGGAAGCCCCGAGCGAGGCTGCCCACGCCTCATCCTGGAGTTCACGGGCATCGAGAGTGCCGGTAGGCAACACGTCGCTGAACGCTCCGCCGCTTTCACCGATGGCTTTTTGAAACAGGCCCTGCGCGGGAGCGGCTGCCATGAGGGTGCTGACGGCAAAAGAGCCCGCGCTTTCGCCGAAGATGGTTACATTGCCGGGATCGCCGCCAAATTTCGCGATGTTCGCCTTGACCCACTGGAGCGCGGCCACCATGTCGAGGAGGCCGTAGTTGCCTGCCGTGCCGTTGGCCTCCTTGGCCAGGTCTGCGGTGGCGAGAAATCCGAGAACGCCGAGCCGGTAGTTGATGGTGACCAGCACCACGCCTTTGGTGGGCAGGAAGTCGCCGTTGTGACGCGGCTCCGAGGCGGAACCGCCCGTGTAGCCTCCGCCGTGAATCCAGAACATGACGGGGAGCCTGGCGGAGTGTTTGAGGCCGGCGGGCGTAAAGACGTTGAGAAAAAGACAGTCTTCGCTGGGACCATCATCCTGGAAGATCATGTCATCGAAGATCCCGGCCTGAAAGCAGCGAGCGCCGTAGCGGGTGGCGTCGCGCTGGCCTTTCCAGGACACCGGTGGCGCGGGGGCCTTCCAGCGCATGTTGCCTACGGGCGGAGCGGCGTAGGGCAGACCAAGAAACGCCCTGACCTTGCCGTCGTTGATGGCCTTGCCCTGGGCTTTGCCCTGCGCAGTTTTTACGATGAGCGGATTGGCGTGGATGGGCGTGGAAAGACTCAACGTAAAGCCCGCGACCGCCAAGGCGCAGATGATCTGCACACGAAAATTCATGGTGAAATCCCCCGCGCAACACGATAGCAGATGGGTTCGCCTTCTCGCCGGACACTGCTCGAATAATTCCATGAATGATTCTGTGAAGGGGAGACTACACTGGGAGCGCGAGAAATGCGCCAGCGTGCTCGATGGGCAGCAGATCGAAGAGTGCCCAGGCAGCACGCGCAAAGGCGGCGACGATCGCGCGTCGTCAAAATTAATCAAGGGGACGCATTCGAGTGGGCACGCTGTCTGCGACTCATTTCGGCAGGGAAAAATCATGACACGGATTACCGCAGTTCTTTCGCTCGGAGTTATTGCGCTGATGCCCGGCCTGCTTTCTGCGCAGCCGGCAGATGTTACGTTCTCCCAGCCGACGGCGCAGATCGATCGCTTCGATTACACCGAGATCGCGGCCCACATCCAGGCGCCGGATGCGCACAATCCCTTCGAAGACGCATCGCTGACGGGAAGGCTTGAAACCGAGGACGGCACGCGGCACTGGGATGTGGAAGGATTCGCCGACTCCGACGACGGCAGCGTTTTCCTGATCCGCTTTATGGCGCCGCTCGCGGGTACCTACAAATACACGGTGACGTACAAACAAGGGGACTTCGAGAAGTCAACGAGCGGCACGTTCCGCGCGGTTGAGGCGCACCGCCGCGGGATTCTGGCGGTGGATCCCAAGTATCCGTGGCATTTCATCTGGGAGGGAACGGGCGAGCATTTCTTTTTTAACGGGACGACGGCGTACTTTCTTTTGGGCTGGAAGGACGAACACACGATCGACTTCAGCATCGAGCGGTTACACCGCCTGAAGATCGATCGCATGCGAGTGGCGATTGCGGGACGCGAGGCGACGATGTTCGGCGAGCCGGTCATGAATGGGCCGAGCTGGTCAGTCTTTCTGACGCCCTGGCCTGCCCAGAACACCGAAGACTACTTTCATCCGGGATTTGACTACTCCCGCTACAACGTTTCCTACTGGCAAAAGTTCGAGCGGATGCTCAGGTTTGCGCGCGATCGGGATATGAACATCTCCCTGGTGCTGGATATGAACGACAGTTACGTCCACCCCGCGGCGGGCAGCGAAGACGAGCATCGCTTTATACGCTACGCAGTGGCGCGCTTTGGCGCCTTCTCCAATATCACATGGGATCTGGGAGACGACCTCGACTCGTTTCGCGATGAGAAGTGGACGCACGAAACGGGGACACTGCTTCAGGGATGGGACCCCTTCAAGCATCTCGAAACCAGTCATCCCGTCAAGATCGAGCACCAGGACCGGGCCTCGGCGTGGTTCGGCTTTACCTCGTACCAGGAGTGGTCGCGCGATCAGCATCGGCTCATGCTGGAGTCACGGAAGCTGCAGGAAAAGACAGGCCGCATCATCCCGCAGACGAACGAGGAATACGGCTACGAAGACCATTATCCCTTGTGGGCGCTGCCGGGTTCTGATTCGGCGGATGTGCTGCGCCGGACGGCGTGGGACATTGCGATGGCAGGCGGGTACCAGACGGCGGGGGAGACGGCGAGGCGAGGAACCAATATCCGTCCCGATCTGGGCGGGGGTTGGATGAACGCGCGTGGCGACGACACCATGACGATGTTCCTCGGCTATGGACACATGGTCGACTTTTTCGAGAGCTTCGCGTGGTGGAAGACCAATCCACATGACGAGCTGGTGGACGGCGGAAACTACTGTCTCGCCGATCCGGGGAAGACCTATGCGGTTTATCTGCCGCATGGAGGCAAGGTCACCGTCCAGCTCGAGGCAGGACGCTACAAAGCCGCGTGGTTCAGCGCGATGACCGGAGAGACGATCGACCTTCCCCCGATCGATGGATCGACCTGGACTTCTGCAGAGGCTCCGAGCCAGGATGACTGGGCATTGCTGATCGAAAGTGTGCAGACCTAAGAGATGATCCAATGAAGGACCGACGGTTGGTCCTCCAGGCGCGCCGGGTTCCCGCGATCAGCGTTCGTCCCCCACCAGTTCGCGCTCGATACGGGCGTGCAAACGGGTGCTCATGCCGGCGGGGAGCTCGAAGACGCGATCGTCGGCCATGAGAACGACGACATTGCGGGTGGAGTCGAGAACGGCGGAGCAGATTTCGCAGGTTTCCAGATGAAGATCAATTTGAGAACGCAGGTCCGCGTCCACCTCTCCGTCGATGTACGCGGAGATGTGCTCCCAGACGTGTTTGCAGTCGATCCTCATGCGCCCCACCCAAACAGCCTTCCCCGCCTGGGCGCAAACCCTTTCAATTTTGGCGCCAGGTCCCGCTGCAGCAGGGCCCTGGCACGATGCAGCCGCACCTTCACGGCGCCTTCAGAGATGCCGAGGACCACAGCAGCTTCTTTTCCGTTCATCTCTTCGATGTCTCTGAGCAGGACAACGTTACGGTAAATCTCAGGCAGCCCCTCGATGGCCTTGCGCAGGACGGCGCTCAGCTCCTTGCGTTCGAGGGTCTCGGCGGGGACTTCGCGCCAACTGGTGAGCACGGCGGGCGTGAAGTCGCCGCTTTGGTCCTCGGTGAGGGCGTCGAGTGAATCCTCGCGCCGGGATTGCGCCTTGCGGAGCTTGCCCAGTCCCTCGTTGCGGGCGATGGACAGGACCCAGGTGCGAAACTGGGAGTCCCCGCGAAAGAGGTGCAGATTGCGGTAGGCCTTGATGACCGTCTCCTGCGCCGCGTCCTCGGCCTCGGCTTCGTTGCGCAGCAGGGAGAAAAGGAGAAAGTAGATGCTGCGCTCGCAAGGGCGGATGAGGTCATGGAAGAGCTGCTTCTCGCCGGCCAGGATGCGGCGAATGCAATCCGCGTCGAATTCCGGATTGGAAGAAGTCATGATCCTCGAACGAGCTGGACTGGGGATTGAATTGGCGGGAACCGGTTAGGCCGGTGGGCCCGCTTAGGAATTTACCTATCACACTGAACTATACCTTGCCGGCGGCGGGGTGCGCGGAGACCGCGGGGCGAGTACGCCGGCGGGCGTAAGTTTTTCAAAGGAAAAAAGAAACTTTGTACGCAAAAGATGAATTCGCCTGTACAATCTCCACGAGGAGACCCATGGCCGGAGATATTTCACTTACGTGCAGCGATTGCGGGCAGGACTTTACCTTCACCGCTGCGGATCAGGCGTTCTTTCAGGAACGTGGTTATTCGACCCCGAAGCGTTGCAAGACTTGCCGCCAGGCAAAGAAGAACGACCAGGGGGGCTCCGGCTACCGTTCGGCTCCGGCACAGGGAACACCTGTGATTTGTTCGGGTTGCGGCCAGCCTACAACAGTGCCTTTTGAACCGCGCGGGGATCGTCCTGTTTTTTGCAGGGACTGCTACCAGGCGCGCAAAGGCAGCGGCGGCGGCGGGGGAAGTTCGCGCGGCCGCGGCCGCTAGTGGTTCACTGCGGCTCGATTTTCGATGGAGACACCGGGGATCGGGCCTTTGACATCACCACAAAGTCATTTAGATCATCACGGTTGAAGCGGCCCTCGGCGCCCTTGGCGTTCTTTGGAAACTGTCTTTATGCCTTAAAGCGGTTCCACAGTACTTGTAGCCATTTCTGGCGCTATCCGGGGTGGCTTTTTCTTGATAAAAAAGTCACTTAGCCTCATCGCTTCGGGATACAGCAACTGTGGAACCGCTGTAGCTTCACTTTGCAAACTCTAAAACAGCCAAGGCAGCCCCGGGAAACGAGGCTGCTTTTTGCTGTTTTGGATTGTTAACTGCTTTGAGGCCCGGGCCTTTCAAGGCGGATCAAAGACGGTCGTGAGGTGGAGATCGCGTGTTATCCCAGGTCCCCAACAGCGAGGGACCCATTCGGCTGCGCTCAAGCAGGCTCTGGGGCGCCCGGCACCCGGCATTGGTACACGAACAAGCGGCCAGGGACCAAGTGGGACCTTCGTACCACGATAAGGGCCGAAAATGGTGGACTGCGGGGCCGTTTTTCCTGTATACGTGAAGGAAACACGGAAAGGACAATGAAATTTGACTGGGCTTACCCGTATTGGCGTTCGCCATGAGGACGAGGTTTGGCCGGCCGGCAGAAGCGGCAGGATCGATCGCAGTCAGGCTGTTTCGTCAATGACCGGAACCGGCGACCAAAACGACGTGGAACGGCGAGCCCCTGAGGAATTGGCTTGTGAGCCAACCTCAGTTTACCGGGATTAACTATGTACATCGTTTTCTGGATCCTTTCCGCTGCCGCGCTCCTGCTTCTGGCTGGATTTGCTTATCAATCCATAGGCAGTCACCGGGATCGGCTTCGTTATGCAAGTTCGGGACGGTGGGTGACCATCGACCAAGGGTACAAGCTTTACCTGCTTGAGCAGGGAGCGGGCGGTCCTACCGTGCTGTTTGAGGCCGGCATCGGCGCCACAAATCTGAATTGGCGCCACATCCAGGAGACGGTGTCGCGCTTCACCGGAACCGCTTCATACGACCGCGGGGGCCTGGGCTGGAGCAGCCGCTGCCGGACGGCGCGCACCCCGGTGAACATTGCCCAGGAACTACACGACCTTGTGGAGCACGCGAAGATCAAGCCTCCCTACATCCTGGTGGGCCACTCCTTCGGCGGCTTGGTGATGCGACGCTATGCGCTGCTCTATCCGGAAGACGTGGCCGGGGTTGTGCTGGTGGATCCGATGCGCTGCGAAGAGTGGCCGCCGCTGGACCCAAGCAAGCAGTCGCAAATCGATCTGGGCAAGCGATTGATCCGTTACGCCGTGCCCTTTGCGTTTTGCGGGCTGACGCGACTCGCCGTCACTTCCCTGTTCGGCCGCTCCACGCGCCTCTCCGGGCCGTTAGCCGGGGCAACCGGGTCTGGCGGCCGGCATGTACTGGGACGGATTGCCCACGAAGTGGGCAAGATGCCGCGCGAGGTGTGGCCCGTGGTCGCTTCGCAATGGTCGTGTCCAGGATTTTATGCGGGGATGCGGAGCCACATCCAATCCATCCCGGATACGGTTCGAGAGATGCATCAAGCAGAGCCCATCAAGGAAATTCCCGTCGTGGTGCTCACGCCTGGCAAATCGACGCCGCTCTCGGAAGAGTGCCTTGACCGCATCGGGGACAATGTGGAGCAGGTCATAGCCCCCGCCAGCGAACATTGGATCCATCTTGACGAGCCGGACCTGGTGATTGGTTCCATCCGAGCCATGGTCACGGCGGTCGCCTCGGAGACTGTCGCAATGACGGTCTGAATCTTCAATACCGATTTACAGAATGGCTGATTTACAGGATAGCCGATGTACTGGGTGGCTGATTCATAGGATGCTTGCGCTCTTGCGGCTGGCCAGGATGGAGGCCTTGCGCCGGTCTTTCGACGCGTGATCGATTTGCTTCCAGAAGCCGATGAAATAGTCGATCGCGGAGATCGTGGACACGAGCACCGTGAAGTAGATTGCGGCGACCGCATACCACTTGACCGGGATGACCAGCACGCCGATCTGCCAGTGGTCCCAGCGGTGGGCCAGGATGGCCGAGGTGACGGAAACGATCTGGACTACGGTTTTGAGCTTGCCAAGATCGCTGGCCTGGATGGTGAAACCCTCAGACGAAGCGATGGAGCGCAGGCCGGAGATGAGAAACTCGCGGCCCACGATGACCACGGCGATCCAGACCTTGACGACCTGGGGATTGTAGGCCACCAGGGCTATGATCGCGCCCGTCACCATAATCTTGTCGGCCAACGGATCGAGCAACATGCCCATGGTGGTGATCTGACCGCGTTTGCGCGCCAGGTATCCGTCGAGACCGTCGGTAATGGAGGCCATTACGAAAAGGAGCGAGGCCAGAATCTCCTGCTCGCCGTGGGTTTGCCAGGGAAAATGCGATGACAGAATCCACAGCAGCAGCGGGATCATGGCGATTCTGCTCATCGTAATGGAGTTCGGTAAGTTCAAGATGAACCTTATAAAAGCTAAAGCTTGCGTTTAGGTTTTTGCAGCAAATGGCAGAATTGCATGAGATTTAGAGGGCATACTTCCGATTGCATTAACCATGGACAGGATCAACGAGCGTGTGGCACCGACATTCACAATGACAGTTTATACCCGGCACACCCGAGGCTACTGCAAGGGAGAATCTCGCTCATTGGAAACAAGGCAAGCGAGTGTATATCTATCGCTAGCTCTTATGCACGACCTCGAACGAATAGCCGTCCGGGTATCGCTCTCTTCTTTAAATCGCCATGGCCTCAATATTATTTAGGGACGGTGAAGAGTTGGCCTGGATTCTCACCGACGGAAACGCCTTCCCCATGACCGCCGAGGTCGACGAGAAGTTGGCGCAGTGCTCCGCCGTGCAGGACGTTGTCGCGAATGACGCAGTTCTCGAGGCCCTGGTAGACGATCCCAAAAGACGGCGACCACACGCCCTGGTTGCCGTCGTCGCGCCATGACCAGAGGTTGTTGGCGACGCATGTGACTCCGCTGGCCCCGTCGAGGAAGATCTGCGCGGAGTCATGCGAATCGGGATTGGCGAGCTTGCCGCTGCGCTTGATGAAGTTGCCAGTGATGGTTACCTGCGAGGGACCGCGGCCCGCACCGCTTGCGCTTCTGCGCAGAGCGATGCCGCAGGTGCCGGCGCGATCAAAAAAGTTTCCTGTGATCTGGTAGCCGTCGCCACCCAGGATCACAAAGTTTTCAAGGGCGTTCCACTCCAGGCGGTTGGCGGTAAACGTCATGGACGCGTTCTCGCGGCGGGCGGCGAAACCCGCGCCCTTGTTGCCTGAAAACCAGTTATCGAGGATGAACCCATCCCACCCGCGCATGCTCATGCCGTCGCCGCCGTTGAAGGCGAATTGGCAATGGCGGACGCTGAAGGCCCATACGCAATCGAGGTGCGCGCCGTCGCCGGAGAAGTGCGCGACCTGGCATCTCTCGATGCGGAAGCCGTCTTCATGCTCGCCCCACCTGGTGCGGTCGGTGAGAATTCCGTGAATGCCGAAGCCGAGTTGGCCGCCTTCGAGCGACAGGCCATCGATGGTTGCGCCGCGCGCTTCAGTGAGGTTCAGCAGGCACGACGACCCGGCGCCGGCCAGCTTGAGGACGCTGCCGCCGCCATTCGAGTAATTCCACGCGGGAATGCCGACAAGCGCCGTGCCCGCGCGCACGCGCAGCTCGTTCGTCAGGTAGACACCGGGCGGAATAAACACGCCGTCGCTCGACTCCCCGGCGGCATCGAGTGCCTTTTGCAGGGCGGCCGTGTTGTCGGTTTTGCCGTCGCCTACCGCGCCGAGCGCACGCACATTCACCAATCCGCCAAACCTGTCGGCATGCTGCGCCGGCAGAGGCGCCGAACCCATCAACAGCGATGCTCCACCGAACATCGCACCACGCGCCACATCGCGCCGGCTGAATTGGCTCATACGCTGCCTCCTACTGCCGTTCGTTCCGTTACAGAACTTGGCGGCTCAAAAATCCGATCCCGGACAATGTTACTCGAAATTGCGGAGCAGGCGGGGTTATAGCTGTCGCACCATCGCAAAGGGCGCGCTCAGTATTTGGCTGGTTAAGGCCGGACCATCTGCCGGCGTGAACGGGCGAAGAGCTACCGCAGGTCTTTCGACTCCGTTTAGAGCGGTTTCAGGATAGGTATGCCCGATTGTGCTTCGTACCAGGCCGCCCCTCCCTGGGGTCGTGTCGACTTGAGTGCAATGCCTTTGGGTACAGCAATCCTGAAACCGCTATCGCGAAAAGACGGACTAACTCCGCTCAGGAGGACAGTGCATTTCCTGGGCGAGCTTCTGAGACGGGAAGCTACTTTGCCAATTGAAGCAGGCGGCGAGCGCGCCACAGTGCGCCGTCGAGGGAGACGACGGAGGTTTCGCCGATGGGCATGGCGGGGGCGGCTTCGCGCAGGCCTTTGAAGAAGGCTTCGCGGACGATGGTCATTTTTTCGATGACGCCGCCGGTCCAGGCGACGGGGACTTCGCCTTCGATTTTGTGTTTGGTGAGGAGTTTTTTGCGCACGAGCAGGACGAATTCGATGAGGTCGGCGGCGGCCTGGTGGAGGACACCGAGGGCGACGGGGTCGCCAGCTTCGGCGAGCTCATTGATGGCGGGCGCCAGGGCGGCAAAGTCAGGGCCGGGCGTTCCGTCGCCGACGTTGACCAGTTCTTCCAGGTCGGAGGTGCCCCAGATTTCGCCGACCTTCTGGAGGATGCGGGTGGGCTGGCCGTGATCGTAGGCGCGGAGGGCGCGGCGGACGCTGTGCAGTCCTATCCAGTAACCGGAGCCTTCGTCGCCGAGGTGCGAGCTCCAGCCGCCGGCGGTTTCCTGGCTGCCGTCGGGCGCGCGGCCGATGGTGTTGGAGCCGGTGCCGGCGATCTGTAGAATTCCCGGACCTCCGTGAAAGGCGGCATCAAGAGCGATGACCTCGTCGCCGACAACCTCGGAGCGCTCGACACCAAAGTCGTTGAAAACCGCAGTGACCCATTCCGTGATTCCGGGCATGTTGGCGCTGGCCACGCCGCAGGAGGCGGCGCGGACGCCTTTGACTCCCGCCTGGGCGAAGACCTGGGTGAGCAGAGTGCGGAGATTTTGCTCGGCTGCCTCCGCGCCGACCCGCAAACGCTTGATGGAACCGTCTTCTCCGTGAGCCAGAACCTTTTCGCCATCCACAATCGAGGCGCGGGTACGGGTGCCTCCGCCATCAATTCCAAGAATCAGACACATCTTTTCCTGCTCCCTTGACTTGTTTTATGTTCGGTCTTTGTTTCATGTTCATTGCTGGGCCGGAGGTGTATCCGCAGGCTCGACGCCGTTGTCGCGGAGAGTTCCGGCGAGAATGTTGAGGCTGCCGTCGTTCGGCGGAGGAGTGAGCCCCAGAATATGAGCGATCCACGGATACAAGTTCACGTTCTCAAATTGCGCGAGAGTCTTACCAGCAACTATATCGGGTCCGGCTGCGAAGAAGATTGCTTTCATCTCGGGAATGGAGCGCGAATCGTAGCCGTCTACGCCGCGGGTTGGAGGCTGGGAATTGCGGGCAGGCGTGGCGTGGGCGCGGATGGCATAGGGACCGGTCGCGATGACGACCGGATCGCCTTCGCGGGGGTTGCGATTGTAGTCGAGGTTGGCAGGCACGTTTTTGAGGCGGTAGACGACGAACTGCGAAGAGGCTTTCTTGAGCTGGTTGTAGACGCGTTCGCGGTCGGCTTCGGACTTGCCATAGAGCAGGGAGCCGACGGTGTCAAAGCCGGTGAGATCGGCGAATTGATCGAGGTCGATCCAACATCCCTGCGCCTGATCTTTCTGGAGCTGGGCCATGCCTTGGCCGCTGACGACGACCAGGTCGATGGGCAGTCCGGTCGCGTCGAGCGCTGCCTTGAGCTTGCCGATCACCGCGTCCATTCTGAGGGCGGCGGCGCGGGTTTGCTGGGCGTTGGGACCGAACTGGCGGCCTGAGCGATCCGGTTCCGGGTCGTCGATGGCGATGAAGTGCGGGCGATCGGCGGACGGCAAGCGAAGCAGAGCGAGGGCTTCGTCGATCGGGGCCTGCAGGACGACGGGCGCGGCCTCGGACTGGATGGACTGCGCGTACCAGGAGGGTTGGAAGCCGGCGATTTTGGCCTCGGAACCGGGCCAGCCTAAGCAGGCAGTGCGCATACCCTGGCTCTCAGCCAGGCTCCACAGGGGCGTGCCGCTATACCAGGAGCCGTCGGACACGGACTGGGGGTCAGTGGAGGAGAAGCGGGCGTGGCGCGCGGGGTCAAAGAAGCTGTCGGCGACCAGACCGTGGTGTCCGGGATAAAGACCGGTGACGATGGTGAAAAGGTTGGGAAAGGTGAGCGAGGGGTAGCTGGGCAACATGCCTTCAGGAGCCCAGACGCCCTGGCGGCCCAGTGCGAGAAGATGGGTTGCGTTGTCGCGCCGGGCGTAGTCCCAGCGAAAGCCGTCGAGCGAGACAAGCACGACGTAGTGGCTGTTTTGCGCGTTGGCCGAGTTGGGGCCGTTGTCGACATGGATGAGCGGGAGGGCCGAGTTGAAGGCAGTTCCCTGCCCTGCCATGGAGGGGGCGGCCGCCAGGGCAAGCAGCAGAAGCGATGCGGGGACCCGCAACAGAATTCTGTTTTCGCGTAGCCGGCTTCTCTTCTCCATGGAGAAAACCCCCGGACCAGCTTATCGCAAACGCGGTGGGGCGCGGTTGGAGCGCGGGAATTGAAGGGGCGGCGAACGAAAAGGAGGGGCGAGGGGTTCGAATAAAGGGGCGGGGATTTGCACAGGGCGGAGGAGGCTGATTCGGGCGATACTGGGTGCATGGCAACCATGACCTACAAGGGCCTCGAAGTGCTTTTCTCGCGCCAGCGGATTGCCGAACGCGTGGCCGAGATGGGCGCACAGATTACGCATGATCTGGGGGGCGAAAAGCTGGTGATGATCGGAGTGCTGAAGGGCGCGGCGCCGTTTCTTGCCGACCTGTCGCGCGCGATCGAGGTGGACGCCACGTTCGATTTTGTTTCGACGACCAGCTACGGCAAGGGGCAGCGGTCCTCCGGCGCCGTGAAGCTGATCAAGGATCTGGACCACTCCATCGAGGGGAAGAATGTGCTGGTGGTCGAGGACATTCTGGACACCGGGTTGACGCTGTCGTACCTGCGCAAGCTTTTTCTTCAGCAACATCCCAAGACGCTGCGCATTGCCACGCTGCTTGACAAGCCTTCGCGGCGGATTGAAAAGATCGACGCCGACTACGTGGGATTCTCAATCCCCAATCTGTTTGTGATCGGCTATGGGATGGACTACGCGGAGCGCTACCGGAACCTGCCCGATATATGCGTGATGCCGCCGGGGGATGCTGAGTAGAGGGTCTCTGCCCAAACCGGTTTCCTGGCAAGGATGGTGGAGGAGCGATGGTGGGGGAGTGAGGACGGAAATCTTCCCAATAAGCGAACATTGGGCTCTTTCCCACAAATCCCGGAAACAAACGTGTCCCATCTATACCCATAAACCAAACAAAATAAGTATGTTACCGTCGCCAAAGGACGCAGATAAAATTTGCTGAGGCCCTGCCGGACCCAAGCGGCACCCTCTCGCCTGTGCGCCTTGCCACTGGCAGCAATGGGCTTATTCGCCAACTCATGTGATTTGGGTCACATAAATAGGGAAATTCCACTGATACAAAGAACTCATTGTTCCGATGAATCAATCAGAGGGCCCGCCAGGGGGGAAATGAGGCGCTGGCGACGCGAGGAAAGCTGTGCCCTGCCGGAGGTCATAAGCGGTGGAGATGGCTCGTGCAGTGAACTTCGTAACCAGAGTTTGCGGGGCGAAGGCAAATGGCCGTATACTAAATTGCGACCAGAAAGGTCGTAGTTTTCGGCTGCTGGTTTTCAAGCAGCCTGTCGGAGCCAGACGGGTGAGCAAGCTGAGTGAGTTGAGGGTGAATGAGAGCGGGGTTCTGGTGGCCCTTGACCTTCCTGAATCTGTGCAGAACCACTTGATGCATATGGGATTCGTGCCCGATGCCCTGGTTACGGCGCTGCGCAAGGCGCCTGCCGGCGACCCCACCGTTTACGGCGTGGACGGGATGGAAATTGCCCTGCGCCACGAGACAGCCGAAGCCATCCGCGTCAAGCCGCCCGAGCCGGCGGCGGCTTCGAATTCCGATCGCGTCGAGACGGCAGAACCGGTAGCCGAGCTGGTTGAGGCAGTGTAATGAGCAGTACCTGCTGCACCCCACCCCCATTTGTTCCCCCCGCCGTTTCTCCGCCTGACGGAGTGCTGAAGACCGTGGTGTTGATCGGCCCGCCAAACTCAGGTAAGTCCACACTTTTCAACAAATTGACAGGGTTGCGGCAGAAAGTGGCCAACTTCCCCGGGGTCACCGTCGAGCAGCGGCTCGGCGTGATGGCCGGCGTGGGCCGCGAAGACCTCACGCTGATCGATTTGCCTGGCATTTACTCCCTTACCCCTTACTCAGAGGACGCGCGCGTAGCCGTCGATGTGCTGCGCGGACGCATGCCGGGCACGCCTAAGCCCGACGCGGTGCTGCTCGTGCTTGACTCCCTGCACATGACGCGGCAACTGATGCTGGCCGCGCCGGTGCTGGCGGTAGGGCTGCCAACTCTTGTGCTGTTGAATATGGGTGATTTGATGGAGTCGCGCGGGGGCCATCTGGACCCGCTGGAGCTTGCCCGGGAGCTGGGCGCGCCGGTGGCGCTCATCAGCGCCGTGCATGGAACGGGACTGGAGGCCGTACCCCTGTTTCTGAATCAGCACACCAGCCGCAAAGCCGCGAAACCGCTGGAGCTGCCGGTGCTGGGCAACGCCGCCAGCACGCACACCTGGGCGGCGCAGGTAAGCCGCCGCACGGGCTACCAGGCTCCGCTTTCGGTTGAGAATACACGCAAGATCGACGATGTGCTGCTGCACCGCTTCTGGGGTCCGCTGCTGTTTCTCATCGTGGTCGTCGGCGTGTTCGAAGTGGTGTTTTCAATCGGACAGCCGCTCTCAGACGGGTTTGGCGATATTCTGGCGCGGATGGGTGAGCTGGTGCGGCCGCTGCTCCCTGCGGGCTGGCTGCAGTCGCTGCTGCTTGATGGCGCGTGGAAGGGTATCTGTTCGGTGCTGGTGTTTTTGCCGCAAATCCTGCTTCTGTTTCTGTTTATCGGGATCCTTGAAGACTCCGGTTACCTGGCCCGGGCAGCGCTGATTGCCGACCGGGTGATGCGCACCATCGGGCTCAATGGCAAGGCGTTCATTCCCCTCCTCTCAGCCTATGCCTGCGCGGTTCCGGCCATCATGGCGACCCGCACCATTGAAAACCGCCGCGACCGGCTGGCGACGATTCTGGTAACGCCGTTCATGACCTGCTCGGCGCGGCTGCCCGTGTACATGCTGCTGATTGCGGCCTTCATTCCGAACATCATTTATCTGCACGGGTTTCTGGGATTGCGCACGATTGTCATGCTGAGCCTTTACCTGGCGGGGTTTGTGGGCGCCATGACGACGGCCTGGCTGCTGAAAAGCTCCATTCTCAGGTCGAGCGAAACACCGTTCATTCTCGAGCTGCCGCAGTACCGGATGCCGACGCTGCACTCGCTCGTCCTGCGGCTCATTGATCGCGCAAGAATCTTTTTGCGGCAGGCGGGAACGATCATCTTATGCGTGACATTGGCCCTGTGGGTGCTGGCGCACCTGCCGGTAGTCCATACGGGCGCGGGGACGCTGGCGGCGCCGGAGCTGGCCGACAGCGTGATTGGGCGCCTGGGGCACTTCATTGAGCCGGCGATTGCTCCGCTGGGCTTTAACTGGAAAATCGGGATCGGACTGTTGTCGAGCGTACTGGCGCGTGAGGTGATGGTGAGTACAATGGGCACCCTCTACGGCGCGGACCCAAGCACCCAGGCCATGCACCTGCAAACCGCGCTGCACCACGACATGACGCTCGGCGGAGCGTTGGCGCTGATGATCTTTTTCGCGTTCGCCATGCAGTGCACTTCGACCATGGCGGTGGTGCGGCGGGAGACCAATTCCTGGAAGTGGCCGGCGGTGCAGTTCCTCTACATGCTGGTGCTGGCCTACGGCGCGGCCTTCGTCGTCAACCATGTGGTGACGGCAATCTTCGGATAGGGATTGGCCGCAAATCGTGGACCCGGGGGCCTGCGCTTTGATCCTGTTCATTTGATCCTGTTTACCAGTTGGTGATCGAGCCGTCAGGCCGGAAGTATGTCTGCGCGCGAGCAGTCACGGGTTCAGTGAATTCCGCGATGAGCTGGAGCTGCTTGAAGTCAAGCTCGACGCCCAGGCCGGGGCGATCGTTGGGATAGAGCTTTCCATCCTTGAAATCAAGACACACGGGCAGGTGGGGCAGCGCGCGACCTTGAAAGTTGTATTCCATCAGAACGGGGCCGGAAAAGGTGCCCAAGGTGTTCACCAGCGCGGCGGTCGCGATGGGGCCTGTGAAGTGCGGCACAATGCCGACAAAGTGGGTCTCGCAGAGGGCGGCGATCTTGACCATCTCCGTAATGCCGCCGACGTTGGGCAGTGTCGCGCGAACAAAGTCGATGTCGTGATGCTCGACCAGGGCGTTGAAATCCCAGCGGTTGCCCCATTCCTCGCCCGCGGCGATCGGCACGTTGACCTTGGTGCGGAGAATCGGAAGATCCTGCAGAAAGGCCTCGGTGCGGACCGGATCTTCCACGAAGAACGGCGCCAGGTCTTCAATCTCATTGCAGCCGCGGACCGCGTCGGGCAGGTCGAAGCGCTGGTGGAAGTCGATCACCCAGTCGCCGTCCTTGCCCACGCCTTCGCGGGCCTGGGAGCACTCGTCGCGCAAGTGGTTGATGCGCTCGCGGGTGTTGTAGATACTGTTCGCGGGCAGGTCCATGGCGCCAAAGCGAAATGCCCGATAGCCGGCCTCGATGGTCAGCCGTGCGCGGTCCTTGATGGACATACCGGGCTCCACGCCGGGAATGATGCCTGCCGTGTTGTAGCACTCACAGTAGTTGCGGACCATGCCCCCAAGAACCTGATGAACGGGGAGATTGAGGACCTTGCCCCTGATGTCCCAAAGGGCCAGGTCGAGGGCGCCGATGGCGTCGGTGCGTTCGCGGCCGGCCGGATAGAAGAAGGCGCGGTTCATGTCCTGCCAGAGGTGCTCGATGAATTGGGGATCGCGGCCGATGAGGCGGCCGGCGGAGGGGGCGAGCAGGTCCTTGGTGCCGCCTTCGCCGATGCCGGTGACACCGGCATCCGTCTCCACGGTGACGACGACGTCGCTCTGGTTGAAAAGCGGGGTCGGATTGTGCGGATTATATGCGCGGACCCGCGTAATCTTCATTCCAGGCAGGGCGGCGAAGGCGGGAAGAGCACCGGTGCCGGCGGCGATGGCTGCGGCAGACAAAGATTTTAGAAATTTGCGGCGTTGCATGGAGCGGCCTCCGATTCTGGAAAGCATCGTAGCACTCGGAATGAGGCTTTTGGGCCGGGGAAAGCAAGTTCCTCGCTTTGTAGTCTCATTGTGACTGCGATTGAGAAATATTGCCAAGCAGGATGACCTCGATGGCGACCTCAGACACTTATGTCCGCGCTCGAATCGATACAGCCACGAAGGAGCGTGCGCTCGAGGCGATGGGGCTGTCCATCTCCGACGCGATCATGCTGCGCATCGCCGATGAGCGGCGCCTGCCGTTTGAGGTCCGCGCCTCCAACACCATCATCCGCAAGGCGACAGCACGACTGGAAACACACAAAGGCAAGCGCCTTGGCAGCGCGAGCAAGCTCACGGCCGACCTTCATGCGAAGGAATGAGCGCTCCTCCGCATTGAATCGCGATTACAAGCGGGAATACCGGGGTTCCTATCGAACCACCCTCGACGCCGGCCTTGTCCTGGTCTTGACTGCGCTGGCGAGCGACACGCCTTTTGCCTGCGCTCTTTGTATCTTGAGACTATGATCCCTCGATAGAGAGTTAACCCTGAGCTGCTACCGGCTCGCAGCAATCATCTGCGCCGCGTGCTGCAAGCTGGTTTCGGTGACTTTTGCGCCGCTGACCATTCTGGCCACTTCGTGGGTCCGCGCGCGGTCGTCGAGAACGCGGATCTGGGTGCGGGTGCGGCCGTCGGACTCGCGCTTCTCGACGACGAGGTGCTGATCGGCGAAGGCCGCGATCTGCGGCAAGTGCGTCACGCACAAAACCTGCTGGCCGCGGCTGAGGGATTTGAGCTTTTGGCCGACGGCCTCAGCGGCGCGGCCTCCGATGCCAATGTCGATCTCGTCGAAGACCAATGTGCGTGGGGTGGGGTTTGCCTTGCGCGCCTTTGAAGAGCTCTCTTCGACGGCGACCTTGAGGGCCAGCATGACGCGCGACATTTCTCCGCCGGAGGCGATCTCGGCCAGGAGCTTGAGCGGCTCTCCGGGGTTGGTGGCGATACGGCACTCGACGGTGTCCCACCCTGCCGAGGTCCATGCGGACTCCTGCTCGCCGGAGGTGACCGCAACTTGAAACTTGACCTTCATGGCCAGGGTGTTGATCTGGGCCTCGGCGAGTTTGGCGAGCTTGAGGGCAGCGGATTTGCGCTCGGCAGTGAGCGCGGACGCGGCTTTCCTGTACTCTGCCGCGTTTTTTTCGAGTGCCAGGCGAAGAGTTTTAAGAATTTCGTCGCGGTCTTCAACTTCAGCGAGCTTCTGGGCAACGTCTTCGCCGAACGCAACGACCTCGGCGATCGTGTGACCGTATTTGCGCTTGAGGCGGTCGAGGAGGGCAAGACGGTCTTCGATCTCCGCGAGGCGCTCAGGCGAGGCGTTAATGCCCTCGGCGTAGTCGCGCAGGGAGGCGGCCACATCGCCGACGGTAGCCCGGGCTGAGGCGAGCTGCTGGACGGCATCGGTGAATCGGTTGTCGTAGCGGGCAAGCTCTTCGACGTTGCGGAGGGCGGCGCGGAGGGCGACCTCAGAGGAGGCCCCGCCTTCATAGAGCTGGTCGAATGCTCCCGTGGCCGCGGCGTAGAGCTTTTCCGCGTTAGCGAGGACGCGCTTTTCGGTTTCCAGAGCCTCGTCTTCGCCGGGTTCGAGGTGAGCGGCTTCAATCTCCTTGCGCTGATAGCTCCACAGGTCGACCATGCGGAGCCGGTCCTGTTCGCCGCGCAACAGGTCGTTGAGCCTGTCCTGGGCAACGTGCCATTGAGCGTAGGCTGCTGAGACTGGGTCATTCGAGAGACCGGCGAAGCGGTCGAGCAGGATGCGCTGCTGCGCCTGGTCGAAACTGGAAAGGGTCTCCGTCTGGGCATGGACAAGGGCCAGTTCGGGGGCCAGTTGCTTGAGCACAGCCACGGTGGCAGGCTGGTTGTTGACGAAGACGCGGCCCTTGCCGGTGGAGAGGATTTCGCGGCGAAGGATGATGTCGTTGCCTTCCGAATCGATGCCGTTTTCCTCAAGAATGGCTTCCGCTCCGGGCGTGGACTCGAAAACGCAGGCAACAACAGCTTTTTCAGCCCCATGGCGTACAACTTCCGCTGATGATTTGCCACCCATCAGGAGGGCGAGCGCGTCTACCAAGATAGATTTGCCCGCGCCGGTTTCGCCGGTGAGCAGGTTGAGGCCGGGACCGAGGACGGCGATGGCGTGATCGATGACGGCGTAGTTTTCAGCGCGCAGTTCGACGAGCATCTTGAGTATCCAATCTACCGTATGAGTGCGTTGGAAGAACTCCGATCTTCACAAGGTACGCGAATTGTGCATAAGAGCCAATCCGAGCGCAGCATAGCATGATTGGCGGGCGTGAGGGATTCGATAGGCCGCGAACGGGGCGCGGGGGACCATTGCTGTAACTTGGAGCAGGCCATGGCGTCTGATACCGTTGAGATTGAGGTGAAATGCCGATTTTAACTGCTGTGTTTCTCTATCTTTTGCAGTCTGACAGCGGCGCGGCCCCCGCAGCGGCGCCTGGCGGAATCGCAGGGTTTAGTGCGCTGGCTGACCTGCTGGGCAACATCGGCTCGATTGCCGTGGGCGTGCTGTTGCTGCTTTTGGTGGCCAGCCTGTACTCGTGGACGGTGATTCTAGGCAAGATATCAACGTTCCGCAAGGCGACGAATGAGAGCCGCCGGTTTGTGCGCGCTTTCAGAAAAGCGACGAAGCTGCAGGAGATTGCGGCTCTGGCGAGCGATTGCTCGGCGAGCCCCCTCGCGCAGGTGTTCGAGGATGTGTACGAGACCTACAAGCGGCAGACGGGCGGTTCGGGACCTCCGCGGAACCTTGTTCCACTGGAGCGGACGGCGCTGACCGCAGCCAGCGAGGCGGTCACAAGCCTGGAGCGGCGAATGTCCTGGCTGGCAACCATTGCTTCCACCAGCCCGTTTGTAGGCCTGTTCGGCACCGTGATGGGCGTCGTGGACGCGTTTCACGGGCTGGGGACCGCCGGATCGGGAACGCTGCGGGCCGTGGCGCCGGGCATTGCCGAGGCGCTGATTACGACCGCAGCGGGCTTGTTTGTGGCTGTACCGGCGGTGGTGGCCTACAACCAGCTCAACGCGCGGATCAGAGTGTTTGCCTCGGCGATCGACGATTTTTGCAGGGAACTGCTGAATTCTCTGGAAGAGATTCCGGTGAGGGTCGCCGCTGCGCCGATGCCGCCGCGTACGCCGGGACCGGAAGTGCCGCGGGAGGCTGAGCGTGGCGTTTACAAGTAGCAATGGCCAGACACGGAGTTCACTGGCGGACATTAACATCACGCCGCTTGTGGACGTGGTGCTGGTGCTGCTGGTGATCTTCATGATTACGGCGCCGGTGCTGCAGTCCGGCATCGAGGTGAACGTTCCCAAGACGCGGACGGTGAAGCAAATCACCGAGCAGAGGATGGTGGTGACGATCGATCACGACCAGCAGATTTTTCTAGGCGACCAGCCGGTCAACATTCACGAGTTGCCACAGAAGCTGCTGCAGGCGGGCACCGACCCGGCTCACCAGGTAATTTATCTGCGGGCCGACCAGACGGTCCCGTTCGGAGCCTTTGCGAGCGTGATGGATGCCGTAAAGCAGGCGGGAATCACGAATGTGTCGATCGTGACGCAACCGCTGGAATCGAAGAGCGCTACAGCTGGAAATTAAGTTGGGCAGGCGGCGAAAAAGCGCATGAGCGGTGTTATTGAGAGCGGGCACCTGGAGCGGGAACTGACCCCGGAGCCGATTGCAGGCCCGGCGGCGGGCGCGCTTGCGCTTCACGGGGCGCTGTTTGCGGCGCTGCTGCTCTACGGTGTTCTGGGCGGGCTGTTTCATCACAACCTGTGGGGCAACCAGGGCTCGGGGGGCGCGATGCAGGTGACCCTGGTGAGTAATGCACTCCCGCTGCCCAACAATCAGCCGCTGAACCAGAATGTACTGGCGACGGAGAAGCCCAGTCCGGCGCCGGCAGTGCCGAGCCCGAAGGAACAGCGTGAGATGGACCTGAAGGCGATTCCGATCCTGGGCAAGCAGACCAAGCCTCAGCAAAAAACAACGCAAAAGACGCAGATGCACCAGCCGCCGCCCATGCAGGACAACCTGGCGCGCTACGGCGAGCAGAATGGGACATCGATTCCGCGCGCGACACAGCCGCAAAGTGCATCCAACGGACCTACGGTCGTGGGAGACAACGATTTTGCGAGCATGTTCGGGTGGTACGTGTCTCAGATCAACAACAAAATGGCGAATAGCTGGTACAAGCAGGAGGTGGATCCGCGCACGCCGAGAGGGGCGCGCGTCTACCTCGTGTTCACGATTCACCGCGACGGAAGCATCAGCAACCTGCAGTTGGATCGATCGAGCGGGAGCCCGACACTGGACCTGTCCTGCGAGCGCGGCGTACAGCGTGCGGAGACATTCGGCTCGCTGCCGTCGGCTTATAATCAGAACACGCTGAAGGTGTCTTACTACTGTGAATACTGAGGTTGAGCAGAATTCAGCGTCATCATCGATGGGCCCTGAGCGGCCGCACCCACAACCTGAACCTTGTTCAACAGGAAGGAATGCACATCGCATGAAGCGATTTCTCCGTTTTGTTCCCCTCTTTCTGGTTTCCCTTGCAACTTTGAGCACGCCCCGGCTGACTGCACAGGACTGGGTGCACACGGGCACAAATTTGAGCAATCCGACGATCCGGATTGCGGCGGCCGACTTCAAGCCGGTGGGCGCCGATGCGCAGACGGGCGCGCTGAAAGCGGTCTTCGACGCGACGCTTTATAGTGACCTGGGCAACGCGGGAATCTTCGACCTGGTGTCGAAGAGCCTCGCCCCGCAGGCGATGCCGGGGTCGCCGCAGGAGATCGTGTTGAGCCAGTGGTCGGCGGCGCCTGCCAGCGCGTCGATGGTGGCCTTTGGCGCGCTCTCAGTGAGCAACGGACGACTGGTGGTATACGGGTGGCTCTACGACGCGAGCAACACCGCGAGCCCGCAGGTATTGGGCAAGCAGTACAACGAGGCGGCCAGCGAGGATATGGCACGCACGGTGGCGCACCGGTTCGCGGATGAGATCATCGCCAGGCTGGGCGGCGGCCCGAACGGGATAGCCGAGACAGAAATCTACTTTGTGAGCACCCGCAGCGGCTCAAAAGAGATCTGGGCGATGGATTATGACGGGCAAAATCAGCACCAGATCACACACCTAGGCAGCATTTCGCTCTCTCCACGCATCTCACCAGATAACTCGCGCATCGCCTTTTCAACGCTTGGTCGCAACGGTTGGGCGATCCGCATGTATTCCTTGGATTTGGGCCGGATGGTGAGTTTTCCAGGTGGCTCGGCCGGCGGGAGTAACTTGTCTCCTGCCTGGTCTTCAGATGATTCAAAGGTTGCGTTTTCGTCGTCGCGGTCTGGAGATTCGGAGATTTGGGTATCGGATGCAAGCGGCGGCAACCTGCACCGGGTGACTTCCCTGACGGGGCCAAACGTTGCGCCGGTCTGGAATCCGCGCACCAATGCGCAATTGTCGTTCGTGAGCGGCCGCACCAGCGAACCACAGATCTACATCATGGACCAGGACGGCTCAAACATCCAACGCATGACCGACAGCGGTTATGCTGTCTCTCCCTCCTGGTCGCCGAGCGGCGGGCTCCTGGCTTTCAGCTGGAATCGCAAATACGGACCGGGCGATCCGGGCGGACAGGATATTTACGTCTTCGAGATTGCGACCATGCACTGGCTGCAGGTAACGCACGAGTCAGGGAGCAATGACTTTCCCTCGTGGGCGCCGGATACGCGGCATATCGTGTTCCAGAGAACAATCGGCCATCACACGCAGATCTGGACCATGATCAGCGACGGCACGCATCAGCAGCAATTGACGAACGCTGGCGACAACTCGATGCCAAACTGGAGTTGGAAGTGAGCCAGGTAGCGGAAGCCGCGCACTTTCGCACCGCAAAAGATGTGACGTCCGGCAGTCGAGTGGCTCGGATGGATGGGTTATGATCTTTATCGGCGCCGAAACCTTCCGGCATTGTTGCTGGAAAGCGGAGGCATTGGGTCAGCGACCTCCGATTGAACGCGCTGGATGGATGGGCAGCGGACCGGGTGAAATAATGGCGGCTTTGCCCAATTGAAAGTTTTGCAATTCACGAAGGAGAATCAAGAATGAGGATACGGAATCGGGTTTTTGTACCTGTTGTACTCTTTGCCGCTTTGATTGCAGTTGCGGGATGCAAGAAGAAAGCGCCGTTGCCACCCCCGCAGGCTGCGCCGCCTCCGGCTGCTGCTGCTCCAACAGCACAATTGACGGCAACGCCGACCGTGATTTCGGCCGGCGATCAAGTGCAGTTGGCCTGGCGGACGACTGACGCTACCCAGGTGTCGATTGACGGCTTGGGCGATGTGCCCACAACGGGCGTGAAGACGGTGACCCCGACGACGTCGACCACCTATCACCTGGTTGCGCGCGGCGAGGGTGGCTCGGCCGATGCAACCGCCAGCGTGACCGTGAATGCGCCGCCGGCCGTGGTTGTGCCGACGAACACGATGAGCGCTGAGGAAGAATTCAAGGCCAACGTGCAGGACATCTTCTTCGATTACGACACCGACGCCATCCGCACGGACGCGCAGGCTACGCTTTCGAAAAATGCCAGCTACCTGGTCAGCCATCCCGACATAAAAATTGTGATCGGCGGCTACTGCGACGAGCGCGGTTCAGACGAGTACAACCTGGCCCTGGGCCAGCGGCGCGCCGACGCGGCCAAGAATGCGCTGGTGACGGCGGGCATGGCGGCCACCCGGATCAGGGTGATCAGCTACGGCAAGGAGAAGCCGTTCTGCAGTGAGTCCAACGAGGCGTGCTGGCAGCAGAACCGCCGCGACGGATTCTCCATGGACCAGTAGACGCTGGTTTCCCGGGTCTGAAAACTGAGAGCTCCGCCCCACGGACGAGAACCAGTCTGTGGGGCCCGGAGCCTGCAGCGCCCCAACGATTTTACAAGCAGACCATGCGGCAGCCTCGTCCTCGAGTGGGGCTGCCGCATGTTCTTGTTATGATGGAAGACGTATGAAGATAGCTGGTACAGTTCGCAATCGTCTATTTGCAGCGGCGCTATTTGCCGTGGTTCTTGCTTCTGCGCCCGTTCGGGCGCACGCGGTTTCAAAAGAGATGATCGAGCTTCAAACTCAGGTACAGCAACTGCTGGACATGGTGCAGCGGTTGCAGTCCTCGCTCGACACACGTTTTGGCGTGCTGCAGAACCTGGCGCAGCAGACCGCGGACCAGGCCAAGCAGATGAGCGTGACGGTGAACGACCTGCAGCAGAAATTGAATGTGCAGAGCGACGGAATCAACGGCAAAGTGGATACGGTCAGCGGGCAGGTGCAGTCGCTGAACGACTCGGTGGACGAGTTGAAGTCACGGATCGCCAAGCTTGATAAGACAGTACAGGACCTGCAAACCCAGTTGCAGAGTATCCAGGCCCAGCCGCAGGCGACGCCTGGCGGCGCACCGGCAGGGTCATCGCCGGGAAGCATGCAGCCGATTGGGCCTGCGGGGGCGCCCATGATGAGCGGACCCGCGCCCGTCGCACCGGTCATTAGCCAGACGCCGCCCTTGCAGGAAACCTTCCAGAGCGGCATGCGCGACTTTAATGCAGGAAGATATGAGCTGGCCACCGGCGAGTTTAAGGATGTGCTGCACTACTATCCGCTCGACGACCTGGCCGGCACAGCGCAGTTTTACATTGGCGAAATCGCCTATCAGCAGAAGCAGTACGACGATGCGGTGAATGCATACAACGCGGTGTTGGAGGGGTTTAGCGGCAATCCCAAGGCTCCGGCGGCGCAACTGCACAAGGGCTTGGCGCTGCTGGCATTGAACAAACGGGAGGCAGGAATCCGCGAGCTTCGCCTGTTGATCCAACGCCATCCGCGCACGCCCGAAGCTGCGAGCGCCCGCGCCAAGCTGAACGGGATGGGCGTTCGGATTGTAGTCGCAAAGTAAGCAAGAAATGATTTCGAACGAAAATGAGCCCCGCCGACCGCGGGGCTTTTCGTTTGGCAGCGAAGTGAGCGGGCCAAGCGATCAACCCATGGCGTGGGGATCGTTGGCGCCCAGGATGAGGCTCTTGTGGTGACGGACATCGGCGCCCTGGACCCAGAAGATGACGTCCTCGGCGACGTTGGTGGCGTGATCGGCGACGCGTTCCAGGCTGCGGCAGATCATGAGCGCATTCAGAGCCTGGGGAGCGAGATGGTTCTCCTCTTCCATGACCTTGGTGAGCGCCTTGTAGGCGGCACGGTTCATAGCATCGACGGCGTCGTCCATGCTGAGCACGCCGCGGGCTAGCTCGGCGTCGGCCTCGATGAACGCCTGCAGGCTCTTGCGCACCATTTCAGAGGCCAGAGAGGCCATTCTGGGTATGTCGACGGGCAGATCGGCGACGGCCATCCGCTCCATGTGGCGGACGCGCTCGCTGATGCTCTTGGCGGCGTCGCCTACGCGTTCGAGGTCAGCGTTGATCTTGATGACGCTGAGGATGAAGCGCAGGTCGATAGCCATGGGCTGCTCCATGGCCAACAGGTCGAGGGCGGCCTGATCGATGTCGCGTTCAAGGCGGTTGATGGCGAGCTCACTGCGGCTCACGAGGTCGCAGATGGACAGGTCGCGCACCCGGTAGGCCTCAATGGCGCGCTGGATGGCCTGCTCGGCCAAGCCCGCCATGACGAGCAGGTTCTCCTTCAGGTCATCCAGACTTTGTTGGAAGCGTATGCGTGTCATCCGAACCTGCCGGTAATGTAATCTTCAGTGCGTTTATCGCTGGGGTTGGTGAAGATCTTGTGGGTGGAGTCGAATTCGACCATGCGGCCGTTGAGGAAAAAGCCGGTCTTTTCGGCCACGCGGGCAGCCTGCTGCATGTTGTGAGTCACAATGACGATCGTATACTGTGACTTCAGCTGAAAGATGAGATCCTCAATTTTCGATGTGGAGACTGGATCGAGCGCGGAGGCGGGCTCGTCCATAAGGAGTACCTCGGGGTCGACGGCAAGGGCGCGCGCAATGCAGAGGCGCTGCTGCTGACCGCCGGAGAGGCTGGCGCCGGACTTCTTTTTGAGATCGTCCTTGACCTCGTCCCAGAGGGCCGAGTTCTTGAGCGAGCGCTCGACGATTTCATCGAGTGCGCGACGGTTCGAGTAGCCATTGAGCTTGAGGCCGGCAGCGACGTTGTCGTAAATCGACATAGTGGGAAAGGGATTGGGCCGCTGAAAGACCATGCCGACGCGGCGGCGGATCTCGACCGCCTTGGTGTCCTTGTAGACATCCAGATCGCCGATGCGCACGGTTCCGGTGACCCGGCCAACAGGATTAGTCTCGTGCATGCGGTTGAGGCAGCGCACAAAAGTGCTTTTGCCGCATCCCGACGGACCAATCAGCGCCGTGGCGTGGTTGGCCGGCATGTTCAGGTTGATGTCCTGCAGCGTGTGATTTGTGCCGTACCACGCGTTCAGGTTGATGACCTCGATGCCAACGCCCACTTAGCTAGCCCCTTTCAAGACGCCGCGGCTGGCGACAAAGCGGACCAGCGAAACGGCAAGCACAATCAACACGATGAGTACAAGCGAGCCGGCCCAGGCGAGGCGATGCCAATCGTCGTAGGGCGAGAGCGCATAAACGTAGATCTGCAGCGGAAGAGCGGCGATGGGCTCGTTCAGGCTGGTGCTCCAGAACTGATTTCCCAAGGCGGTGAAGATCAGGGGGGCGGTTTCGCCGGCGACGCGTGCGAAGGCCAGCATACATCCGGTGATAATGCCGGGCGAGGCGGTTTTGACTGTGATGGAGAGGACCGAGCGCCAATTAGGCACTCCCAGGCCAAGGGCGGCTTCGCGAATGACGTTGGGCACCATCAGCAGCATCTCCTCCGAGGTTCTACAGACGGTGGGAATCATCATGAAGCCCAAAGCTATTCCGCCCGCGAAGGCCGAGAAGTGCTTCTGCTCGCTGACGATCAGGGCATAGGCCGCAAGGCCCATGACGATGGAGGGCACGCCGTTGAGTACGTCGGCAGTAAAGCGGATTCCGTTAGCCAGCTTCGATCCCCGGCCGAACTCCGCCAGAAAGATTCCTGCTCCAATGCCGATGGGAACGCCGATGAGGCTCGCCAGGGCAAGAAGGATTGCAGAGCCCACGATGGCATTGGCCATGCCACCGCCGGACTCCCCAACCGGCTTGGGAATCTGGGTGAAGAAGTCAAGATTCAGCGAGCTGGCGCCCATGTAAATCAGATAGACGAAGATGGCGATCAATGGAGCGACTACGATGAGCGTGGCCAGGATCGCGAGGCCGGTGACCGTGCCATCGGTCAATGCCCGCATGCGGGCCCGGAATTGGAATTTTTCTGCGCTCATCCGGTGTGTCCTCAATGCGCCTGTGCGGGCGTGCCCCTGGTTACGGCCCAAATGAGCACCTGGGCCAGGGCATTCACGATGATGGTTACCACAAAGAGCGCCAGGCCGATCTCAGTCAATGCGCTCAAATGCATTTCACTCACCGCTTCGGCATACTCGTTGGCGATGACGGTGGCCATGGAGCTTCCGTTGGAGAGAATGGAGCGGTGAATCTCGGGTGTGGCGCCGATGACCATGGCGACGGCCATGGTTTCGCCCAGCGCGCGTCCCAATCCAAGGATGACCGCACCGACGATGCCGATTCGCGCATTGCGGAGCACGCCCATGCGGATCATCTCCCAGCGCGTAGCGCCCAGCGCCAGCACCGCTTCCCGCTGTGAGTGCGGGACGGTGGTCATGACCTCGCGGGTAAGCGAGGAGATGATGGGAAGGATCATGATGGCCAGAATGACACCTGCGGTTAGATATCCGAGGCCTGTGGGATTTTCATCATTAAAGAGAGTGGTCCAGCCAAGGACTTTGATCAGGAATGGGTTCACATGCTCCCGCATCAGAGGAACGAGCACGAAGACGGCCCAAAGGCCATAGATGACGCTGGGAATGGCGGCCAGCAGTTCCGTGAGAAAGGCCAACGGGCCGCGCAGCATGCGGGGGCACATTTCGGTGAGAAAGACGGCCAGGCCGACGGCAAGTGGAACAGCCATCAAAAGCGCCAGGAAAGAAGAAACCAGCGTGCCGTAAATAAAGGGGCGGGCGCTGAACTGCTCGTTCACCGGATCCCAGAACATTTGCAGATGCGTATCGGGATCGGTGAAGGCCTCGTAAAAGAAGGCCAAACCAAACTTGTGTAACGTGAGCTGGGACCGTAAGACCAGCTCAAAGGCAATCAGGGCGACGATAGCGAAGATGCTCAACCCGCAGAGCAGCATCAGCCAGGCAAACAGGCGATCGGCGAAGGCCGAGTTTCCGCGAGAGAGCAGAAAGGTGCGTTCCGCCGAGACGCTGACGACAAGGGGCTCGGCCACTTTCTTGCCTTTGGGGGAGTCGGGTTCCGGCTGAAATTGCGCCTGGGACAGATGTATTTCCGGCACGTGGACGTTCACCACATGCAGGTTACCGGGCGAATATGAACGGGAGGTTACAAGTGTGCTAAATCGAGCGCACTGGGCACCAAAAAAGAGGGAAGAAGGGCAGGATAGCAGAGCGCCGGCGGAAAATGTGAGCGGACGGCTGCCCTCGGGCTCCAAATTCGGTTAAGCTGTTGAACTGTAATCCGGAAGGCTCAAATCATGCGCCCTGTTCTGCACACCTCTATTCTTGTGCTGTCCCTCCTCGCCGTCCAGTCTCAGACCCACGGCCAAACCGCTGCCCAGGCGGACGCGCCGCACCGGGATTGGCACGCCTCGTGGGTGACACATCCGACGGCTCCGCTGCGGGAACCGCTGGTGCTGCACTTCAGGCGGGCCGTCGACCTAGGGGCGGCTCCGGCCAGCTACCCGGTCCGGGTGAGTGCGGACAACCGGTTTGTGTTGTATGTGAATGGACAACGGGTTGGCGATGGGCCGGCCCGAAGCGACCTGGCGCACTGGCGCTACGAGCGGTTCGACCTGGCCCCGCTGCTGCATGCGGGCAGGAACCAGATTACGGCGACGGTGTGGAACTGGGGCATTTTTGCGCCTATTGCGCAGATGAGCGACCGGACCGCCTTCCTTCTTGAAAGTGAGGCAACAGGGGCGGAAGGCGCCAGCACCCCGGAGGGCTGGCAGGTGGAGATCGAGCGAGGGCGCCGGGCGCTGGATCGCAGCTCGGTCCACATGGAGACCTACATGGCTGCCGGTCCGGGCGAGGAGATTGACGCGGCGGCCTATGACTGGGACTGGCAGTCAGCCTCTGACAGCAGCTCGGACTGGGTTGCCGTGGCCACGCCGATGCGGGATAGTCTTTCCGGTGGAGTGAACCTTGCGCACTCTGCCGACACAACCGGGGACAACTCCTGGGGCTTAGTTCCGGATGGGCTGCCGCACATGGAATTTGAGGTTACGAGTGCGGGCGAGACGGTACGCGTGGACGGGGTGAATGGGGCTGGGGAAAAGGCGGATTTGCGGCGGTTCCCTTCTGAACCAGTCACGGTGCCTGCTGGAAGCCACGTGCACATCCTATTGGATCGCAAGACACTGACGACTGCATATCCGATTCTGACCGTCTCGGGCGGCAAGGGATCGAAGATCTGGCTCACTTACTCCGAGGCGCTCTACGACAAGCAGATGCATAAGGGAGACCGTAACGATGTGGACGACCGCACGGCGCATGGGCTGAAGGACAGCTTCTTGCCTGACGGCGGCGCAGATCGCGTCTTCGAGCCTCTGTGGTGGCGCACCTGGCGGTACCTCGACCTCGAAATTGAGACAGGCTCCGAGTCGCTCAATCTGAACTCGCTGGATGCGCGTTTCACTGCTTATCCCTTTGAAGAGCGCGCAACTTTTCAATCTCCCGACGCGCAGCTGAGTGACATCTGGAAGATCAGTTGGAGGACGGCGCGGCTGGATGCGCATGAGACCTACATGGATACGCCGTACTACGAGCAATTGCAGTATGTGGGCGATACGCGCATCCAGGCGTTGATCTCTTACGCGGTTGCGGGGGATGACAGGCTGGCGCGGCAGGCGCTGGAGGCGTTTGACGACTCGCGGTTCCCCGACGGAATCACGCGCAGCCGCTATCCGAGCTCGCTGGCGCAGACCATTCCGACGTTTTCACTGCTGTGGATCGGCATGGTGCGGGATTACTGGCGCTACCGTCCTGATCCGGAGCCGGCGAGAAGATCGCTGGAAGGAACGCGGACGGTGCTCGATTGGTTTGCAGGCTATGAGCAACCGGACGGACTGCTGAAACAGCTTCCCTGGTGGAGCTTCATCGATTGGGTTCCTTCGGGCACAATTCCCACCTACGACGGACAGGGCGAGTCGTGCGTGACGACGCTCGAGTACCTGGGAGCGCTCGACGATGCCCTGGCGCTCGAAACGGGCCTCGGGGATCCGGTGCGAGCCAGCCGCTATCAGGCACGCCTAGCGCATGTGCGGAGCGGGCTCTACAACAAGTGCTGGAATGCGAAGCGCGGCCTTCTGGCCGATACGCCGGAGCAGAATGGCTTCAGCCAGCAGGCTAACATTCTGGGCGTGCTTTATGACGTGGTGCCAAAGGAGCGGCAGGAGGCAGTGCTCAGGAAGGTGATGGCGATCGAGCCGGGCACCACGCCTGGCGGCGTGCTGAGCGCATCGTATTATTTTCGGTTTTATCTGGCGCGGGCGCTGGAACATGCGGGCATGGCGGACGATTATCTGAACTCAATTGAACCGTGGCGGCAGTTGCTGGCACTCCATTTCAGCACCTGGCCTGAGGTTCCCGGCGACACCCGCTCTGACTCGCATGCATGGACAGCGCATCCGATCTACGACTTGCTGACGCTGGTTGCGGGTATTGAACCTGCAAGCCCCGGATTTGCGACCGTGCGGATTGCGCCGCACATGGGTTCGCTCCCCTCCCTGGCGGCCACCTATCCGCATCCGGAGGGAATGATCCAGGTGAAATACGACCGAGTGGGCGCAGGGCTGAACGCGACCGTCACGCTGCCGGGTAAGCTGAGCGGGCGCTTTATCTTCAACGGCAAGGAATGGCCGCTGAAGCCGGGGGTGAATAAGATCGAAGCGCGGTAGTGGAAGTTCTAACCATGAATTCGCCCCAGAATCTTGAAGACGCTTCGGCTGTCCAGCGCTTGCGGCCCAGTCCCTCCGATTGCCTGAAGATTGACCTTGCTGCGGGTTGACATATCCACACTGCTCATTTCAACTGAGCCAATCAATTTGGACGCCAGTCACGCTGGTACTTTCCCGAAAAAAGGAGAACTCTCTCTATGTTTACCCCAAAAGGGAAATTCGCATGGTACGAACTCATGACCGGCGACATTGAAGCAGCCGGCAGATTTTACTCCGATGTTGTCGGCTGGACCACGGAGAAAGTATCCAGCGTCGACATGGCTTACACCACCTTCAACCTAGGCAGCGTCGGCATGGCGGGCATGATGGCCAACCCCGGATACACATCCTGGATCGGCTACATCGCCGTCGATGACGTGGACGCTCACATCGTAAAAATCGTCGAGGCCGGCGGCAAGCTGTGGAAACCCGCAACCGACGTCCCCGGCATGCTTCGCTTTGCCGTCATGTCTGACCCTCAGGGAGCCGCGATCGTTGTCTTCACCCCCAACCCCGCCATGCCTACGCCGGTGCGCCCCGCTCCACCAACCCCAGGCACCATCGGCTGGCACGAGCTCTATACGACAGACATTGAAGCCGGGTTTGCTTTCTACAACAAGCTTTTCGGATGGACCAAGGTCCAAGATATGGACATGGGGCCGATGGGCGCCTATCGCGTCTTCGATGAGGGCGACCATAAGCAGATGGGAGACGGCGGCATGATGAACAAATCTCCTGAATTGCCCGCCTCCTGCTGGAACTTTTACTTCTGCGTCGACGCCATCCGCGCCGCCATTCAACGTGTCGAATCCGGCGGCGGCAAGATCATGAACGGTCCGACGCAGGTGCCCGGCGGTGGTTGGATCATCCAGGCACAGGACCCCTGGGGAGCAAGGTTCTCTCTCGTCAGCAACAAGGAATAATCACCTGGGAACAAGCTCACAAACGAGCCCGGACCATGGGTGCAGTCGTCTCTGGTCCGGTCTTTCCGTTTTGTATGATGCGTGCATAGGCGTGACGATGTTGTCACGGTTCGGCGGAGAGGCCGTTCGCATCCCAGGGCTGCCATGGAGAATGGGGGGCAAGCGTCGGTGTCCACCGGCAAGAAAATCGATGTAGTAGGAGGGATCGTCGTTTACCCACTCCGGATAAAGATGTTAAAACTCCAGAATGGCAGAAACTAAGCGGCCATCGACACCGGGACACGTGAACCTGAGGATGCTGGCAGAGCATTTGCAGCTTTCGCAGACCACCGTGTCGCTGGTATTGAATGATTCTCCTTCTGCAAAGTCGATACCGCCGGCCACCCGGAATCGGGTGCAGGAGGCGGCCGAGCGGCTGAATTACCGGCCTAATTATTTTGCGCGTTCGCTGCGGCAAAGCCGGTCAATGAGCGTGGGCGTACTGGCGCCGGACCTGAGCGAGGGATACTTTACCCGGGTGATGAGCGGCGTCGTGGAGGAGCTGACCGCGGCTCACTACTTCTATTTCACGGCCTGCCACGACTGGAACCGTGAGTTGATCGAGAAGTACCCGCGCATGCTAGTGGAGCGGGCTGTTGACGGTTTTCTGCTGCTGAACACGCCTGCCGATCAACTATCGGTGCCGGTTCCGGTGGTGGCGATCTCGGGCCACAGTGCGGCTGAGAAGGTAACGAACATTATTCTCGATCATCACAAAGCCGTAGAACAGGCACTGACCCACCTGCATGGACTGGGACACAGGCGCGTTGCCTTTATGCGCGGACCACGTGCGATTCCGGACTCAGAGTTTCGCTGGGAGGCAATTCGGCAGGTGGCGATGGAGATAGGCATCAAGCTCGATCCGTCGCTGGTTATTCGGATCGATTCGGCAGGATGGTCAATGAAGACGGGTCAGCATCCGATGGCGCCGGAGATCGGATACAAGCCAATGCAGGAGTTGCTGAAAAGAACGCGTGATTTCAGCGCCATATTCTGTTTCAACGATATTGCCGCGATTGGAGCAATCAGGGCTTTGAAGGATGCGGGGCTGAGCGTGCCGGGAGACGTGTCGGTGGTCGGCTTTGACGATATTCAGTCGGCTGCCTATTCGACGCCGTCGCTAACCACGGTGCGGCAACCCCTGATGGAGATGGGCAAACGCGGCGCACAGGTGCTGCTGGAGCGGATTGCCAACCGCGAGAAGGAGTTCGCGGCGGAGATTGTGATGGAGCCGGAACTTGCGATTCGTGAGTCAACCGGACCAGCTCGAACCTTTTAGAGCGGTTTCAGGATAGGTATGCCCGATTGTGCTTCGTGCCAGGTCGCCCCTTCTTGGGGTTGGGTCGACTTGAGTGCAATGCCTCTGGGTACAGCAATCCTGAAACCGCTATAAAAAGCTGCGGTTTCAGGACCAGCGGTGGAAATTCCCATAGTGCGCGAGGCGCAGGCCGCTACTCGAGCATCTGCAGATCGAGCGGTTCATCGACTAGGCAATCCATGGTGCGAAAAGCTGCGAGAGCACGCTGCATGGCCGAAGACTTGCATGGCTCGACAGTGACAACAAAGGGTAACGCGTGCTGGGGATAGCCGGGCTTTTGCACGATGGCGCGGATGTTGATGCGTTCCTTGGCGAGCGCCGCGGTGATTTCGGCCACGATGCCGGGACGGTCGTCGACCGTGAACCGGATGTAATGAGGGACTTCAAACTCTGAGCCGAGGCGCGCGGGGATTGAAGGAATCTCAACGCGGCGGGAATCGTGGGCGAGGGCAAGCAGATCGCTGACGACTGCGACCGCGGTGGGATGGCCACCCGCGCCGTGACCGGAGAAGACGACATCGCCGCCGTAGTGGCCGGTGAGGATAACCATGTTCTCAGTGCCGCTCGACCAGGCCAGGGGCGAATGTGTATCGACGAGCATAGGACCAACCGTGGCGGCGACGCGGCCCTTGACCTGCTGAGCACGCGCCACCTGGCGGATGGTGCATCCGAGATCGCGGGCATAACTGAAGTCTACAGCCGAGATGGAGGTAATGGACTGGGGCACGATCTCCTCAGGATCGACGACGACGCGGAGCGCAAGACGCATGAGGATGGCGAGCTTTGAGCGGGCGTCGAAACCGCCCACATCTTCAGTCGGATCTGCCTCGGCGTAGCCTTTGGCCTGCGCATCTGCCAGTACGGCCTCGAATTCCGCGCCCTGCTCCATTTTGCTGAGGATGAAGTTGCAGGTGCCGTTGAGGATGCCCTCCATACGCTCGATGCGATCGCCGGCTAGCCCCTGCTCAAGCCCGGGAATGACGGGAATGCCGCCGGCGACGGCTGCGCCGTACTTGATGTGCCCGCCTTTGGCGGCGGCGAGCCGCTCGAGTTCGATGCCGTGATAGGCGATGAGCTTCTTGTTGGCGGTAACGACGCTCTTGCCGGCTCCGAGGGCGCGGCGCACCCATGCTCCAGCGGGATCGAGGCCGCCGGCCAATTCGACAATCACGTCGACATCCGAAGCGAGCACGGCATCGGCATCCTCGCACCACTCTACGTTCGCGGGCACCCAATTGACGCGCTTGCGGGCTACGCCGCGGTTGAAGACATGGGTCAGCTCGAGCCCCTGAGGCTTTGATTCAACGAGAATCCGGGCCACCGAACTGCCGACCGTGCCAAAACCGAAGAGCGCAATGCGCAAGGGACGCCGGACTGAGGAATTCGATGCAGGCAAGGCGGATTTCGCGAGCGGCGATGGAGGAGTTTGCACTTCAGACACCTGGAATCCCTTCGTGCTGAGTGGATAGCTGACAAGACGATGATACCTGACGGGCTGGCTCAAAGCCGGGGATCGATTACAAAGAACCGTAATGGCGGGGCACGAATCGTGTAGCATAAAAAAACGATGCGGCGCGGGGTTTCGATTTTTCTGGTTCTGTTCTTCGGGCTAGGTCCCTTGACGGGAATGCTCGGAGGCAGCGATGCGTCGCGTCTGCCGCCCTGCTGCCGGCGTCACGGAGCGCACCACTGCGCAATGGCCATGCAGATGGCCGCGATGATGGCGCCGCCGGCTCCCGGTTCAAAGCCGATTGTGACTGCGCCGCTGACCTGCCCGATGTTTCCAGGCTTCGCTTCAGGGCCATCCACACCGGCTCATACGCTGGTTACCTCCACGGCCAGTCTGCCGGTTCTTCTGGTACAGACGTACCATCCCGCGGCGAGCCGTTCCAATCGACGCACGAGACCCATCCGCGCCGAGGACACGCGCGGACCTCCTGCTTCTACCCTAAGCTGACAACTTCGTTGATGAGCGCCGCCCCCGCACTTGAAGACGATGGGCTTAGTCCGTTCCCTGGCTGAGCGAACAGTTCTGCGCGGACGAGTGTGGATCCTCGACGAACCACGCGTACTGATTTCAAGACATATCGATTCCCCTCCAGGCATTTGATGCCGCGGACCCGGCCTTGCATTGCTGGAGCCGCGGCTGTTGTCTGCGTGTTTTTTAACGAACAGGAGGTTTTACACTCTTATGCGCATTCCTACTTCTGTTTTTCTGGCTACAGCGCTGCTGCTTGCCAGTTCCCTTCCCGCATACGCCACGATCTTCGGATCCGTTCGCGGCGTCGTCCATGATCCCCAGCATCGTCCCATTCAAGGCGCACACCTTACTCTGAAGGCGCAAAACTCAGACTTGACGCAATCGCAGGACTCCGATGATAACGGAGGGTTTGTTTTCATATCTGTGCCCATTGGAAATTACACGGTCACGGTATCTTCGAAGGGCTTTCGACAGACGAGCCAGGCAGTGATCGTTGAGTCCGATACCAGCCGAGTGCTCCATCTTCAATTGGCCATTGAAGGCTCGACGGAAAGCGTACTGGTGTCGGAAACCCCGACGCAGGCCACAATGGACAGCGCTACGCCAACCACCATGCTGGACCGGACAGACATTGAACAGACTCCGGGCGCAGGCCGAACGAACGGCATGGAGATGATTACGGATTATGTTCCGGCTTCCTACGTGACCCACGACATGCTGCATATGATGGGCGGCCACCAGGTCAATTGGCTGATCGATGGCGTCCCTATTCCCAACACCAACATTGCCACCAACCTGGGGCCGCAAATCGACCCCAGAGACATCGACATTCTCGAAGTGTTCAGCGGCAGCTACGACGCCGATTACGGAGATCGAACCTACGGCGTGTTCAACGTAGTGCCACGTACCGGCTTTGAACGGGACCGGAACTGCGATCTGGTGATCACGGGAGGAGACTTTTATCAAACCGACGACCAGATCAGTTGCGGAGCCCACACCGAGCGGTTTGCCTGGTACGCGAGCGGGAACGGTAATCGCAGCGACTACGGACTCCAGACTCCCGTTCCCCAGGTAGTCAACGACGCCGTGAACGGCTTTGGAGGATTCGCTTCGCTTATTTACAACCCCAACGCCAAAAACCAATATCGGGTCATCACTTCGCTGCGACGCGATTATTACCATATCCCGATCGATCCCGATCCCAATTCAGTTGGAAATCAGGTATACCCGTCGAGCGGGCTGCATGACGCCGAAGTTGAGCCGGACGGCTACGTGACCTTCACCTGGATTCACACATTCAATTCAGATACGCTCCTCACCGTTTCGCCCTTCTATCACTACAACGGGGCAGACTACAACGGCGGCGCGAACGATACTCCCGTCGTCTCAAGCGTCACGCAGACCGCCAACTACGCTGGAGCACAGACGGTCGTGAACAGAACCTTCTGGAAGAACGATCTTCAGGCAGGTTTTTACAGCTTTTATCAGCACCAATACAACTACTTTGATAACTATTACACCGACGGCACACCCAACGTCTCCCCTTCTTCGGTCGGCGTGAACGGAGGCGTGGTTTCCGAGTTCATCAACGATAAGTTCAAGGTCACCCCCTGGCTCACCTTGATCGCCGGGCTTCGGGAGACGCAGTTCGTCTCCGCCTCGCTCTCAGAGCATGCGACCGATCCGCGCCTCGGCGGGGATTTACGCATCCCTCGCCTAAACTGGGTCTTCAGCGGCTTCTATGGCTACTACTTCCAGGCCCCGCCATTGTCAACCGCGTGCCAGGCAAGCACGGTGACGTCGCCGAACGGGTGCCAACTCCAGATCCTGGCGAACGACCAGGGATTCACCTTCTCTCCTTTGCACGGCGAGAGGGACATCCAGTGGCAGTATGGTGTCACGATTCCGTTGCACAACTGGACCCTCAACGCCAATAACTATGAAACCAGGGCGGAGAACTGGCTCGACCACAATAATATCGGCGAATCGAATATCTTCTGGCCTATTACATGGGCCTATGCGCAGATTCAAGGGTGGTCACTCACTCTGCACTCTCCGGACGTCTTTCACCATGGGCAGTTTCACCTTGCCTATGCAAACCAGATTGCGCAGGGAACCTCGCCGATCACGGGAGGCCTAGTCTGTCCGGTTCCGGTCACGGATGCATGCCCGTTCTCCCCAGACAATCTTCCGCCTGGGCTCTCACCCGTAGACCATGACCAGAGAAATACCTTGAACGTGGGCTTCAACGGCAAGCTGCCGTGGAACACCTACGCATCCACGAATGTTTATTTTGGCTCTGGTTTCACGAATGGGCTACCGGGCTTGCAATATCCCGGGGCATATCTGCCGAGCCATACTACCTTCGACCTGGCTGCGGGCAAGACTTTTGCCGAGAAGTTCACCTTTTCCGCGACTGTCGTGAATGTGACAAACTTGCGGGTACAGCTGGATAACAGTTTGACCTTCGGTGGATTTCACTGGAACGACCCACGACAGATTTATGGGGAGTTTCGCTACCGGTTCAAGTATTAGAACTAACCCTGGCAGGCGCTCTCGGAATTCCCGGGTTGGCCGGATGCCGAGAGCCGCCGCAAGAAATTTGCAGAATTTTTCGGCCATCCGAATATGATGAAAAACCATGGCGAGCTTGATTGAAAAACTGAATTTGAAGGGCCGGCAGGAGATTGTGGTTCTGAACGCGCCCGCGAGCTTTGAGCCGGAGCTTGCGCGGCTGCCGGTAATGACGATTCACCATCATTTGGCATCGGTTGCGGCGACGGAATTTGTGTTGGCTTTTGTCACCCGCAAGCAAGAAGTGGACGCACTGGCCGGGCGGGTTGCTGAGATCGCGAAAGGCGACGCAATCGTGTGGTTCGCTTATCCCAAAGGCACGTCGAAGAAATACCCCTGCGACTTCAACCGCGACACGGGGTGGGACGCGATCGAGAAGCTGGGGTTTGAGAGTGTGCGGGCTATTGCGATCGACGAGGATTGGACTGCACTGCGGTTCAGGCGCACGGAGTACATCAAGGCGCGGAAGTAGTTTTCCGGCAAACAACAGAAATGGAGAAATGGCAATGCAGACGACACCGGCACCCCTGCGCCCCGCGCAGGCTGAAGTTCATCGCACGGCGCACGACCAGGACTTGATCGAGGTTCCCAAGCGCGCCAGGCTCGCCCGCGAGACCGAGGGACGAGACGACAACTTGACAGCTTCGCCTGACAACGACGGAAGCCTCAGCGTGAAACAGAACCAAGTTCAGTAAGCCTTAGAGCCTGTTATGAACCATAGGGCGGCTACCCTATGGCTCAAAACAGGCTCTAGTGAGTGAACAACCCCGGCAAAACCTGGCCGGCGTTGCCTTCAACCACTTCAGTGAATGCTGAGGCGTTGAGCGGGGGCTCGGGTCCGACGTAAACGGTCCGGGACCCGCATTGCCTCGCCCAATGGACAAAGCCGGCGGCCGGATAGACGGAGCCGGAGGTGCCGACGACCACCATCAGAGTGGATTTGGCGATCTCCTGCTGGATGCGATCCATTTCGAGTGGAATCTCCCCGAAGAAGACGATGTGCGGCCGGAGCGGCCCGCCGCAAGGGCAACGACCGACCTCCGCGAGGCTGCTGTAGACGGCGTGGTCTTCGACGGGCGGGTGGCCGCAGTCGCGCTCGCAGTGAGCCTTGCCGAGTTCACCGTGCATGTGAACCAGCCTGACAGAGCCGGCGCGCTCGTGCAGGTCATCGACGTTCTGCGTGCAGAGGAAAAAGCTGTCGCCCATGCGGGATTCAAGCTCGGCGAGCGCGTAGTGCGCGGGATTGGGCTGGGCCTTTTGCGCGGCGGCGCGGCGCGCGGAGTAAAACTGCCACACAAGCTCCGGGTTGCGCTCCCACGCTTCCGGGGTACAGACGTCCTCGATGCGATTCCCTGCCCACAGTCCATCTTCGGCGCGAAAGGTCGGCAGGCCGCTCTCGGCGCTGATGCCTGCGCCGGTGAGGACAAAGACTCGGTCGGCAGACGCAATTTGGAGGTTGGACATATTCCCTTATCCAGCTCGCCGCCGGCCTTCACGGCTCCAGGAGAACTTTGCCGGTGGTGCCGCGGGATTCGAGGTCGGTCTGCGCCTGAGCTGCATCGGCTAACGGATAGATGTGCTCGGTGCGTAGCTTGAGCTTTCCGCTGGCGGCCCAACCGAGGACATCGCCTGCGCGCTTTTCCAACTCTTCGCGGGTGGCGATGTAATGCCACATGGTGGGGCGTGTGATGAAGAGCGATCCCTTGCTGCTGAGCTGCATCAGGTCAAAGGGAGGGACCGGACCGCTGGAGCCGCCGAAGAGTGCGAGCAGGCCGCGGGGCCTGATGCAGTTGAGGCTCTTCTCGAAGGTAGTTTTGCCGACAGAGTCGTAGACCACATCAACACCCTTGCCGCCGGTGATGCGCTTGACCTCGGCCTCAAAGTCCTGCTCGGTGTAAAGAATCACGTCGGAGGCGCCAGCCCCGCGAGAGAGCTCAGCCTTGGCAGGCGTGGAGGCAGTGGTAATGACGCGCGCACCAATGCGCGTCGCCATCTGGGTGAGCAAGAGGCCCACACCGCCGGCCCCGGCGTGCACAAGCGCCGTATCTCCGGCCTTGAGCGGGAAGGTGGAGAAGGCGAGATAGTGCGCCGTCATACCCTGCAGCATCGCGGCAGCCGCTTTTTCAGGGCTAAGCCCGGCCGGAACCTTCACCAGTTGCGTGGCGGGGACAAGGGCGTACTCGGCATAGCTGCCCATCACGGAGACCGAGGCCACCAGATCGCCGGCTTTGAATCCCTGTACGCCGGGGCCGAGTTCCTCGACGGTTCCCGCCGCCTCGCTGCCTGGCGTGAGGGGAAACGAGGCCTTGTATTGGCCTTTGCGGAAGTAGACCTCAATGAAATTGACGCCGGTAGCCTCGATGCGGATCAAGACCTGGCCGGGACCGGGTTGAGGGATGGGTAAATCGGCCAGTTCAAGAACCTCGGGCCCGCCCGTCTCGAGAATCTGGATAGCTTTCATATCATGGTAAGGATCAACCTTGAGGGGCGCGCGGGGCAAGGGGAATTCATTCAAGGGCCGAAGGAACGGAGAACCGGGACCCAGGGAACAAGGAAACGAGGCAATGAGTTAGCGACCGTAACGATCCTCACTGCTCACACTGTCTAAATCGCTTCGAAACAGGCCCCATTCAATTCCAAGTCAAAGTCCGGCTCGCTTCTCGCTCCGCAGTATTCTTGTTCCCTCGTTCCCTGCCTTTAGAAGTTGTCTTCCTTGCTCTCTGACAGGATGTTCTGCTCGTCGGCAGTAACAAGGCGCACCAGGCGGTCCACGGTGTAGGAAGCGGGATGCTGGCTGGTGTAATAGTGGCGCACCTGCAGCTCGCCCAGCAGGCCGATAGCCAGCATCTGGATTCCGGATACGATCAGCACCGATCCAATCACGAACATGGGCCCATGGAGGCGCATCATATCCATCGATGGATCAAGAATCTTCATGACCAGCAGAATCACCGCCATAAAACTGCCGCCCAGGATTCCCATCAGACCGAAGCCGCCGAAGAAGTGGAGCGGCCTGCTCATGTATTTGAGCAGGAAGCGAATCGTCAACAGGTCGAAGAAGACGCGAAACGTGCGACCGATGCCATAGTGGCTCTTGCCGGACTCGCGAATGATGTTACGGATGGGAATCTCGCAGATGGAAGCGCCATACCAGCTGGCGAGGGCGGGAATGAAGCGATGCATCTCGCCGTACAGCGGAATGCTGTGAATGATTTCGCGGCGATAGGCCTTGAAGGTGGTGCCGAAGTCATGAATATCAACGCCGGAGAGCCTAGCCATGAGCCAGTTGGCGCAACGGGAGGGAATGCGGCGCATCACGAAGTTGTCAATGCGGTCCTTGCGCCAGCCGGAAACGACGTCGTAGCCCTCGTCCAGCTTTTCGAGGAAGGCTGGAATGTCGTTCGGGTCATGCTGCAAATCGCCGTCCATGGCAAGGATGAATTCGCCCGAAGCGTGATCGAAGCCGGCCGCAAGAGCAGAGGTCTGGCCGAAGTTGCGGCGCAGCTTAACGACCAGGACGCGGCTGTCGACCGCGGCAATTTCCTCGAGAAGCTTGTAGGTCCGGTCCCGTGAACCGTCGTCCACAAACACCATCTCAAAACTGTCGGAGACCTGCTCCATAACCTGCTTCAGGCGGGCATAGAGAACGGTTACGTTCTCCTCCTCATTGTGAAACGGCACGACAATGGAGTATCTCGGCATGTCACTAGTTGGACGCAGATTCAACAATTCAAGTCTACCTTAAGCTCCGTAAAAACTCCGTAATGGTAATTCCCGAACCCTCGAGATGTGGGCGATACTTGCGACGACAGCTCGAGTGCGTTAGCGGTCCAGTTCGTCAAGCATGGCCTGCATCTCACTGAGAGCATGGGTGTTGCCTACCCGGTTGGCGCAAATCACACCTGCCTTGAGGCGTTCAATGGCTTCTGGCGCGCGGCCCGCATTGGCAAGGGTCTGCGCGGCCATGAAGTAGGCGGCGGTGTAGTCGGGATCGATGGCTACAAGGGTGGAGAACTCGGCCAGCGCCGGCTCAGTCTCGCCGCAGCCGGCCAGTTCCATGGCCAGGCCATAGCGGGCGAAACTGTTCTTAGGGTCCTGCGCCAGAATATCTTTCAGTCCTGCTATCTTGTCCATCTCACTCGCTTGAATTCAGGGGATTGGGTAACTTGCCCTCGGGGATTTGCTTAATTGGCAGGAATTGCCGAAACTGGAACAAGATGCGAGGCCGGATTTCGCCGGCCGGAACCCCCGCCAGCATTATTGTAGCCGGAGCCGGGATCCGACGGACAGGTTGGACGAACGGAGCGCGACAACATGGAAATCGAGACCAACCCGAGCAAGCGCACGGTGGCAAGCACCCAGTCGGAAATGACCGAGATTATTCTGCCCAACGACACCAATATTCTGGGCAATCTGCTGGGCGGGCGGTTGATGCACTTTATCGATTTGACGGGGGCAATGGCGGCCTATCGCCACTCACGAACCCATGTGGTCACCGCGTCAATGGACCACATCGACTTTATCCGGCCGGTGCGGCTGGGCGACCTGCTGACGCTTAAATCCAGCGTGAACCGGGCCTTTACCTGTTCAATGGAAGTGGGCGTCAAGGTGTGGGCTGAAAACACGCACACGGGCGGCTTGGTGCATGTGGCCAGCGCGTACCTGGTGTTTGTGGCCATCGACGAACAGGGGCACCGGCTGAAGGTTCCTCAACTGGAGCCGGAGACGCCGGACGAAATTCGACGCTGCGCGGATGCGCTGCTCCGCCGCAAGCACCGAGAGGCGGAAAGCGCGCGCCGCAAAGAAGAACGGCTGGCCACCGCGCCCAGTGAAGATGAGGGAATCCCCCTCCGCTGACCAGGACCAGCAACAACAGAAGTTCGAGAAACACTGGAGTTTCAAGAAAAGGAGCAATCAAACTACTATGGCGCATTCTTCTGCCATGCCTTCGCCGGTGGCATTACCGGGAGTCTCAAAGATCGTCGCAATCGGTTCCGGCAAGGGCGGCGTGGGCAAGACCACGGTCGCGGTAAACCTGGCCATCGCACTCTCAAAGCTGGGCCAACGTGTGGGATTGATCGACGCCGACATTTACGGGCCGAATGTGCCGCTAATGATGGGATCGACGCAGCAGCCGCGCGTCGGCGCCGACAACCAGATCCAGCCCAACGATACGCACGGCGTCAAAACGATCTCCATCGGCTACATTTCGCCGGGCGACAAGCCGCTGGTGATGCGCGGGCCCATGCTGCACCAAATCATCCGCCAATTTCTGCAGCAGGTGGAGTGGGCCGAACTTGACTACCTGATCGTCGATCTTCCCCCGGGAACCGGCGATGTGGTTATTTCGCTGGTGCAGACCGTTCCCTTGACCGGGGCGGTGGTGGTTTCGACGCCCAGCGACGTGAGCCTAGAAGATGCGCGCAAGGCACTGGAGATGTTTGCACAAGTGAACGTCGAGGTGCTGGGGATTGTGGAGAACATGAGCCACTTCACCTGCCCGCACTGCCACCACGAGATCGACATCTTTTCCAGGGGCGGAGCGGAGCGCACGGCGAAGCGCTTCAACATTCCATTTCTGGGTTCAATCGAGCTGGTGCCCGCCATTCGCGAAGGCGGCGACCGCGGCCTGCCGGTGGCGCTGGCAGGGCCGAAAAGCCCGCAGGCGGCAGAGTTTTACGCGATTGCGGAGAAGCTGATGGAGCGCGCGGATGAGGCTGCTGCTTCAGTTACCGACGTGATTGAGATCAGGTGAGCCGGGATCAGGGCGCTGCGGGAAGACGCTGAACGAATGAAGGCGAGGCCTTTGGCCTCGCCTTCATTCGTAGGGGCCAGGTTTACCGCCAGTGGCCTTCGACCATCACGTATCCGCCGTTGCGGTGAACCCAATGGTGAGCAACCCAGCGCGCACCTGGATGGGGCGGACGATCCCAGCGGCCCGGAACCCAGACGTAGCGACCGCCGTCCCAACGCTGGTAGCCCGCGATCCACATGTAACCGGGATGCGGGGGGCGACCGTAGTGTTCGACGACAGGGGCAGGCGGCGCAATCCTGACCACAACCTGCGCCATGGAGGCCACAGGAGCCAGACAAAGTGCAAGTAAAACTGTCAACGCAAACTTCTTCATGGTGAATCGATCCTCCAGGTTTTGAAACTTGCCGGAATCGTTGAACGGCTCCGGGCTTGTTGGTATCAACTCGCGGTCGGGGAAATAGTTGCGGGCTGACAATACGCACGATCATACCGCGCTTGCGGCCGCTTGATCTATCTTTTGCGTTCAAGATTGCCCGCGTCAGCTTCAGCCCGGGTTTTCCGTGGTTTGATTGAAGGATTCCGGCGAGAATTCGCGCAAGGGCAGAGAAAGCGAAGGAATCGAGCTTTCCGGCGCTTACCCGGCTTTCTTTCCGGCTGTGTTTTCAGGAAAGATGTTGCCCATGCGGCTAATCTGGGCGCCGACCGCGCACAGCTTTTCCTCGAAGCGCTCATAGCCGCGGTCCATGTGGTAGACGCGGTCGAGGATGGACTCGCCATCGGCGACCAACGCGGCGAGCACGAGCGATGCCGAGGCGCGCAGGTCAGAACACATGACGGCTGCGGCGGATAGGCCGGCCGGTCCGCGCACCGTGGCTGTGCTGCCATCCACCTTGATGTTGGCGCCCATGCGCACCAGTTCCTGGACATGCATGAAGCGGTTCTCGAAGATGTTTTCCCGGACCGTGCTGACGCCCTCGGCCTGTGTGGCCAGAGCCATGTACTGAGCCTGCATGTCGGTGGGAAAGCCCGGATACTCCTCGGTTGAGATGTCAGCGGCGCAGAGCTTTCCCATGGCGCGCACACGGACGGCTTCGGGCCCCTGAATATCCACACGAGCGCCTGCCTGCTGCAAGGTGGCAATGACAGCGCCGAGGTGCGCGGGGTTGCAGTTGGAGACGACGAGGTCGCCACCGGTGATGGCACCGGCAATGAGGAATGTTCCCGCTTCAATGCGATCGGGATTGATGCGGTAGTGCGCGCCATGGAGGCTGGTGACGCCTTGAACGGAGATGGTGGAGGTGCCCGCTCCCTGAATGTTTGCGCCCATGGCGGTGAGCAAGTTGGCGAGGTCAGCGACTTCGGGCTCGCGGGCGCAGTTTTCCATCACGGTTTCGCCTTCGGCTAAAACCGCGGCCATGAGCAGATCTTCAGTGCCGGTGACGGTGATTTTGTCGAAGACGAGATGCGCTCCGCGGAGGCGGCCGGCACGGGCTTCGAGATAGCCATGTTCCTGAGTAATGGTGGCGCCCATTTTCTCAAGGCCTTTGATATGCAGGTCGATGGGCCGGCCGCCAATGGCGCACCCTCCGGGCATGGCGACGCGCGCCATCCCGGCACGAGCCACCAGGGGTCCGAGGACGAGCGAGCTGGCGCGCATGGTTTTGACGATTTCGTAGCGTGCCACCGGATCAGAGAGCGTGCGGCAACTGATCGTGGTGTGGTCCTGAGCCGCGCCGTCGCGAAGCTCAACCTGGGCTCCCATGGAGGAGAGCAATTTGCGCTCGGTTTCAATGTCGCGGACTTGGGGAATGTTCTCGAGCGTGACTGCCTCTTCAGTGAGGATGGCGGCTGCCATGCAGGGGAGCGCCGAGTTCTTTGCGCCGGAGATGCGCACCGTGCCAACCAGCGGATTTCCACCGCGAATGACGAATTTGTCCATAGAGGCCTTGAAAGCTCCCTGGGCTGCTGCGGAAATCAGATTTTCCGAACGCGGATTCGGCGGCAGGCTGGCAGGGGCACGCCTGTCAAACGCCGCGTCAACGTGTAGGGATTTCTATCGCCAGCACACTCCCAGCCTCTAAGTGTAAATGGGTGCAGCGCTTGAGATGGGGAGCGGGGATTGAGTTGGGGACGCGGGTTAGTAGCCGGTGGCGCCTGCGGGAACGAGACTTAGCCGCTCAGTAAGCGTGAACACGAGCACGGTGCCTGAATCCAGCACGGCTTGGGGATGCGAGATCAGCAGATGAGCCGTAATCACACCGGCGCCGATCACGGTTCCAGCTAAAGCGCCGGCAGGACCAGCGAGAACTGCTCCGGTCACCGCTCCCGCGCCCACCGCGCCGCCATATTCAATCGAGTCGTGTTTGAGGCGCGATCCCGGGCCGATTTGCCCTTCACTGCCTACACGCGTTGTGGAGCCGGGTGTGCTGGAGAGCTGCGCGTAGAGGCGGAAACGTGAGCCATCGGGAAGGATCACTGTGTCGGGAGAAAGCCGCATGGAGCCGTGGCCTCCGGCATGACCGGAGGATACGTCCATGACTTTGCCGTCGATTTCAGCGCCGGCGGGGATGATGACCTGGCCTCCTTGTAAAACGTCCGAGGCGACGCGGGAACGGAAGCTGTCGCCGGTTTGGCTTTGGGAGGTGGACAGGCGACCGAGGAGGCGAACACGGATGGAGGTTCCTTCGCCAAGTTGACCGGGAATGAGCGGATCGGGATGGACGATATCCCCGTCAGGATCGTAGGCGCCGCCGCGCTGATTCAGGGCCGGCCGTACTTCAGGATCAGCAGCGATCTGCACGATGCCGTCATCAGTGCCGTCTTCAGGCGCTGCCAGGGCGGAGTTCGCTGGGGAGGGTTGCTGTTCCGGCTGCTGCTGATACAGCGGGGTGTATCGGACAGCCGCCGGTTGGGAAGGCGGTGCGTACGAGGGCTGGTCGGGGGAGGGTTTGGGCGCAGGAGCCGTTGCCGGAGCCGCAGGCGTCGCGGTGATGATGGTGTCGTCGGGGGGCGGACTGGAGGTTCCCTGGTAGGGATCGGACTGGCTCGACTGTTGTGCCGTGAGGGATGCCGTGGTTATGACGATAAATGCGCACACAAGAAACGACCGGTTCATTTGAATCTCCATTTCCTGGGGGCCCTCTTGCGCGGGCAGAAGACTTCCCGACGAAATCCGCCCTGCCTGTTTAGACACTGCTGAGCGCCAAGAGTTGCGCGCTCAATGCGAAAGTGCGGCGCGCAGTGCAACGCACCCAAGATAAGGCTAGCGCGCAGCAGCGACAGCGGAAGGTACGGGAGGGCGCGAGGTGCCTTTAAAGATAAGAATCAATAGGGTTACGCGACAGGTTGGACGATCTCACGGTCGCCCGCTTCCCATCCCGGTCAGTTGGCGGATTTCCGCGGCTTTGCCTAGTTTGGTTGCGTGTGATCGTCGCCACAAAGGAGGCTGCAGCCGGGCTTGTTAGAATCGGTACGGTATATTCACACTTTTCATTGGTAGAGGACGGAGAGGGGATTCAGGACGTGCAGGAGCTTTTGAATTCGATTCAAAGCGCCGCCGGAGAGGCTCTTGCCGTGGATCGCCGTCCCAAACTGAATGACCGGCTACAGCACCGCATCATGAGGAGCGACATGACTGAGATTATTGCCATACGTGCCCGCGAAGTTCTTGACTCGCGCGGAAACCCTACCGTGGAAGCGGACGTGATTCTTGAAAGTGGCGCGATGGGCCGCGCGATCGTGCCCTCGGGCGCCTCCACCGGCGAGCATGAGGCCGTAGAGTTGCGCGACGGCGACAAGACGCACTACATGGGCAAGGGTGTGCTGCAGGCCGTAGCCAATGTGGAGAGCGTGATTGCGCCGGAGCTGGAAGGCATGGACGCGGCCAACCAGCGCCTGATCGATCAGACGATGATTGCGCTGGACGGAACGTCGAACAAGGCCAAGCTGGGCGCGAATGCGATTCTGGCGGTTTCAATGGCCTCGGCCCGCGCCGTGGCGCAGACGCTGGAGGTTCCGCTCTATCGCTATCTTGGCGGTGTGAACGCAAGCATACTGCCGACCCCGATGTTGAACGTGCTGAACGGGGGCGCCCATGCTGACAGCAACGTCGATTTTCAGGAGTTCATGATCATGCCGGTCGGCGCGGAGCGTTTCTCCGAGGCCCTGCGCTGGGCGGCGGAGACCTTCCACACGCTGAAGGGCGTGTTGAAGAAGAAGGGCTACAACACGGCGGTGGGCGACGAGGGCGGCTTCGCTCCGTCCCTCAAGTCGAACTCCGAAGCGATCGAGCTGATTCTCGAGGCCATCGAGCTTGCCGGTTACAAGCCAGGCGAGCAGATCGCGATTGCGCTCGATCCGGCTTCGAGCGAATTTTACGACAAGGAAAAGAACAAGTACGTCTTCAAGAAGAGCGACAAGCGCGAGTTGTCCAGCGAAGAGATGGTGAGCTTCTACGACAACTGGATCCGCCAGTACCCAATCGTCTCGCTCGAAGACGGCCTCGCCGAGGATGACTGGGCGGGATGGCGCATCCTGACCGATAAGCTGGGCAGCCGTATTCAGCTGGTGGGCGACGACATCTTCGTTACGAACGTGAAACGGCTGCAGCGAGGCATTGAGGAAGGCGTGGCGAATTCAATTCTCATCAAGGTAAACCAGATCGGCACGGTGACCGAAACGCTCGAAGCGATTGAGCTGGGCCGCCGCTACGGCTATACGTCCGTGATGTCTCACCGTTCGGGCGAGACCGAGGACACCTTCATCGCCGACCTGGCCGTGGCTACTGGCGTTGGCCAAATTAAGACCGGCTCGGTAAGCCGCACTGACCGCATCGCCAAGTACAACCAACTGCTGCGCATCGAAGAGGAGTTGGGCTCAGGCGCGGTTTACCTGGGACTCGAGGGACTGAACTACGGCGACTGATTCGGCCCTAACGCGGTTCTGAATTGAATTCGGCCGTCCCCGGGTCCTGGTTCCAGGCGCCGGGGACGGCCGAGCCTCACTCTCAACCTTCTTTCTCTTCAGCACTGCAAGCAAAACCTCAATCCATAAGCCCGATCGACAAGAAGGAATCTGCCCGTGTCCATCTACAAACATCCCCTGGTACTCACCATCCTCGACGGATGGGGTTATCGCCCCGAAACCGCCAACAACGCCATCGCTCTGGCGCGCAAGCCAACCTACGATAAGCTGCTCAAGGAATTTCCGAACACGCTGATCCGCGCCTCTGAACATTTCGTCGGACTCCCGGACGGGCAGATGGGCAACAGCGAAGTGGGCCACCTGAACATCGGCGCGGGACGCATTGTGCGCATGGACATTACGCGCATTGACGCGCTGATCGCCTCAGGGGAGTTCAAGAATGACCCTACCATTGTGAAGGCGATGCAGGGGGCGCGCGAGGGCGGGCGGCAACTGCACCTGTTCGGGCTCGTTTCAGATGGAGGCGTGCACTCGCACCAGGAGCACCTCTACGCGCTGCTTCGGATCGCGCGGGAGCGTGGCGTGGAGCGGGTGTTCGTGCATGCGTTCATGGACGGCCGCGACACCGGGCCGACCTCGGGCGCGGGCTTTATTGAGAAGCTTGAAAAGAAGATGCGCGAATACGGCGTGGGCAAGCTAGCCAGCGTGAACGGCCGCTACTATGCGATGGACCGCGACAAGCGCTGGGAGCGGGAACGCAAGGCTTTTGACGCCATGGTAAACGGCAAGGCCGAGGGCGGAGCTTACCCTAACGCGGCGGCGCGCATCAGGGACTGCTACAACAGCGGAACCACCGATGAGTTTCTGATTCCTTTTGTTGTGACCGATGCAGCGGGCAAGCCGGTAGGGCAGATTCGCGACGAGGATGTGTGTATCAACTTCAACTTCCGCGCCGACCGAGCACGGCAGATTACGCGCGTGCTGGCCCGGGAAAGCGGACTGAACAAGAAGGGTGGCCGCGACCTGGAAGGATGGGAGTCGCTGGACGCAATGATCCCGCGCAGCGAGATCCCGAAGAACCTGCATTATGTGTGCATGACCCAGTACGACAAGCTTTACGAGTTGCCTGTGATCATTCCGCCGGAATCGATGGATAACATTCTGGCTAACGTTCTTTCGCAAAACCACCTGCGCAATCTGCGTGTGGCCGAGACCGAGAAGTTTGCGCATGTAACGTACTTCTTCAATGGCGGCATCGAGACGCCCTTCCCCGGCGAAGACCGGGCGATGATTCCGTCCTTGAAGGTGGCCACCTACGACCTGGCTCCGGAGATGAAAGCCGAGGCGATTGGCGATGCGATTGTGAAGGCCGTGAACGATACGGCGTTCGATTTGGTTGTGGCGAACTTTGCCAACGCCGATATGGTGGGTCACTCCGGCAAGCTGGAGCCCACGATCAAGGCCTGCGAGGCCGTGGATGCGCAGCTGGGGCGAATCTACAAGGCGATCAGGGAGAAGAACGGAAGTTGGCTGATTACGGCCGACCACGGCAACGCCGAGTTGATGGTGGACCCGGTGACGGGTGGACCGCACACGGCGCATACCACCAATCCCGTTCCGATGATTTACGTCAGCGAGGACGCAGAGCACTTCAGGCTGCGCCCGGACGGATCGCTCAGAGACATTTCGCCTACGCTCTTAAATCTTCTGAAGCTGGGGTTACCGAAGGAGATGACAGGCGGAGACCTGCGGGTGCCGATCACGCAATAAGGGCTGCTCAATAACCTCAAAAGGCGAAGCCATCGCGGCTTCGCCTTTTTGGTTCCAACTCTCAAGACTGCGGTTAACGTGGGCGCATCGACTTGATGGCGGCAGGGATCCGTTGCTCAAGGAGCTTTGCGCGGGAGGCCGCGAAGTCGCTAAGGTACGAGGGCGCGGGCGTGGTCGTAAGCACGAGCGCCAGCGCAATCACCGAGAAAACGAGCCCGGCGATGCCGGCCGAAAAGAACATGTGGTACATGTCCGAGACGTCCAAGCCAAAGACCTTGAAGGCTACATGCTCCATCGGCTTGATGTGCTTGAGAGCAGCGAGGGCGAAGAGAAAGAAAAGAACCGCGGTGGATGTTAAAGCAGCCAAAGTCGCGTCCAGGCTGCGGTGAAATTTCTGACGCGCTCTGCAATGAGGACACTCGGCAAAATGCTGCACGTAGTCCTTACGCATTTCCGGAGAGATGCCGGAAATGTCGTAGCGCCAGCTTGCCAGGATTGCGCCTACAACTCGATCCGTACATCTGGTTCTTACCATAGACATAAAAGCTCACCCAAATAAAAGAAATTGTTCGTCTGTCGGTTTCATTGTGTGGCTAAAGGGCCCCAGAGGCCGTCATTAGCTTGGATGCATCCCGGACAATGCTGATTCAACCAAACTCCGATCAACTCCGCCCCGCCGTGTCGGCAATGGCGCTTACCCTGCCTAACTTGCCAACAACCCTATAGATGCATGTATTCATTAATTGTAACGCCTACACTCTAAAAATAGATAGCGGAAAGCGGCTCATGTTGCGCGGCGAGCAACAGGCGGTTGGCCAGCAGGCAGGCTCGACCGTTGAGGGCGCGCTCGGCCGTAACCCGCGCCAGTTCTGGAACATTATTGCTTTCAGATAGATGCGCGAGGATGACGTAGGCCGCCTGGCCGTCATAGCTGTTTTCGAGGTAGTCCGCTGCGGCCTCGTTGGAAAGGTGGCCGACGCGGGAGAGTACCCTTTGTTTCACTGCCCAAGGATAGGGGCCATCGCGCAGCATTTCGAGATCATGGTTGGATTCGAGCAACAGCAGGTCGACGCCCTTGAGCTGGGCCTTGACGTTGGGAGTAATGTAGCCGAGGTCGGTAGCGAAGGCCATCCGGACCCCCTCGGCACGGAAGACGAAGCCAACCGGGTCAGCGGCATCGTGCGGGATGGTAAAGGGGCTGACAGCGATGTCGCCGATCTCGAAGGGCTTGCCGGCTCCAAAATACTCGACAGAGGGAAGCCATGTGGGATCGTCCTTGCGGGATGGCGGCGAGATTGAGTCGGATTTTGGAGCCGCTTCGGTCAGAGTATCCACAGCCGCTGCGGCTTCGGTCTTCACTTCTGCATCGGGCTCGTCCGGCTCCTCTTCCGAGGCTGCTGCGTCGAGTTCAGCCTGGCGCTCGGCGGTCTGCTTCCGGCACTGCTCCAGCCATTGGGCGTAGGTCATCTTCCGGCGCGGGGTCAACCACCGCATCCAGGCGCGATGTGTGGGCTCGGTAAAGTAGACCGGGATGCCCAATTTGCGGGCTGTCACGGCGAGCCCGTTCACGTGATCCATATGCTCGTGGGTAATGATGATCGCGTCCAGCATCTCCGGGGATTCGCCGACCAGCTTCATGCGGCGGTAGAGTTCGCGGCAACTGAGGCCGGCATCCACCAGGATGCGGGTGTGGCCGCCGGAGACAACTGTGCTGTTGCCTTTGGAGCCCGAGGCCAGCACTGTGAAGCGCACCATGGTCTGAGGATACAACCAGCAGTGCGGATCTGAAACAAGCAGTCCCTGCTAAACTTAGGGCGACCCGCCGCTAAAGCACGTGTTTCCCTTCAAACGAAAGGCCCCATCGATTCATGATGCAGCGCAGCCTGGCATCTACGATTTACTTCAAAGCATGTTTGTTTGTCTTGTACTTTGTGGCTGCTTCGGCATCGTTCAATGGCTTTTACGACAAGTGGCACCTGGGCGAGGCCGACATGAGCGGCGAAGACCCCAGGTTCAACTTTGAGATGATGGTGGACGGGACGGCGTACAAACCCTATATTGATCGGCAGATGCTGCCCACCCTTGCCGACTGGATCGACCGGGGGCTTCCACCGAGCTTTGAAACCCGTTTGTACAACAGCCAGTTAGGCGGCCCGAACGCCGCGACCGATCCCTGGTTCGACTCGCCGACGGCCGAGAATCCCGTCTATTTCTTCCGCTATCTGCTGGTCTACGCCGGCACGTTTCTGTTCGCGCTTCTTGCGGTCTACGCAATGCGCCTGGTGTGCACGGCCCTGGAAGTGCCGGAACCAGCCGCGGCGCTTGCACCCGCATTCGTGATTCTTCTCATTCCATATCTCCAGAGTGTGGGAGGATTTTTCTACGACTATTCGGAACTCGCCTTTTTTGCAATCGCGGTTTGGATCGCGCTCCGGTTCAGATGGTGGTGGATGGTTCCGATTGCCGCTTTGGGAACGTGGAATAAGGAGTCATTTCTGCTGTTTATTCCCACACTCTATCCCTTTTTACGGAGGCGGAGTTCCCGCCCAGTCGCCCTGCCGGCAGTCGGCGGGCTTTGCCTGGTCTGCCTCGCCGTCTACCTGCCCATCCGTCTGCATTTTGCCCAAAATCCCGGCGGCGCGGTTGAGACGCACTGGCGCGACCAGTTGCGTTTTTTCATGGATTGGAGAAATCTGGCCGTCGGAACGGAGAAGACCTACGGAGTGCCGATGCTCAAGGCTCTCACCGTGCTTCCCATGGCTCTTTGCGTGTGGACTGTTTGGCGTGGCTGGCCTCATCTGCCACACATGGTTCGGCGTCATGGGCAAATCGCAGCATTCATCAATCTGCCACTCTACGTGCTTTTTTGCTGGCCAGGCGAACTGCGCGACTTGAGCATGCTCTACGTCGTGTTTCTGCTGGTGCTGGCGCACGATTTGAATGACTGGCTGTGCGGCAGCCGCATTTTGAACCTGTCATGAACTACGGGGCGGTCGGCGCCGGCAGCCAATTTTTCGCAGTGCGAGATATGAGGAGCGACGCATACCGGGGTCCCCGCTGACGGGCTTTTATCCGGGAAATGGCTCGGGGGTGTCCTTCAACGATGATTGACGAAGAAATGAGGAAAATTGGTCCCGGCCCGGAGATTTCGTTGGAGATACCGGGGTCCCCGGCACGCGGACTTTGCGTACTGTGGTGGAGCGCTGACCGCCCTATGGTTGATATCCGGCTTTAGCGTTTGGTTCCCTGCCCCGCCATCCGTTACACTCTTCTTTTGCCGGTCTTGATTCGCCGACCAACCGAACTTCCGGATTTTTCCGCATCTTACTCCCATGACGACCATCCAACCAATTGCAGGAGAAAACGAGCAGCATCCCGACGTGGCCCTGGTTGCAAGGGTGCGCGACGGTGATGTCTCGGCCTACGATACGCTGGTCCGCAAGTACGAGCGTCAGCTCTTCAGGATTGCGCAGCACATTACGCAAAACCGCGAAGATGCTGAAGATGTAATGCAGGACGCGTTTCTGAAGGCGTACGAGAAGCTCGATCAGTTTCAGGGGAATTCGAAATTTTACACATGGTTGGTACGTATTGCAGTGAACGAAAGCCTGATGCGGCTGCGCAAGCGGCGCACCGGCAAAATGGTTTCGATCGACGAGGATCTGGAAACCGAGGAAGGCACCGTTCCCCGCGACCTGGCCGACTGGGCACCGGATCCGGAGCAGAACTACAACCAGTCGGAACTGGCCGAGATTCTGCGCAAGACCATCCAGGGACTGCCTCAGGGATTTCGCGTGGTTTTTGCCTTGCGCGACGTGGAAGGACTCTCGACCGAGGAGACGGCGGAAACACTTGGCCTGAGCATTCCGGCCGTCAAGTCGCGCCTGCTACGCGCCCGTTTGCAGCTGCGCGAGCGCCTCAGCCGCTACTTCCGCAAGAAAAACGGAACAAAAGATGCGAGTCCCAAGGAAGCGAGGGCTGAATCGTGACTTGCACTGAGTTCATCTCTCTTCTCGACGATCTGATCGACGACTCCATCGCCGCGGAAACCCGCGCCGAAGTGGAGAAGCATCTGCACAAATGCGGACACTGCGAAGTTGTCTTCAACACCACCCGCAAGACCATCGAGATCTACCGGTCCCACGAGATCTACGAGCTTCCCACCGGGCTTCGAGAACGCCTCCACGCCGCCATCATGGCCCGCTGCAAGAAGGGCTGCTAGGCCGCCTCGAAGCATATATCGAGCGCGAGTGACCGGTTTTTCCCTTGACATGAAGCAACAGGAATCCAGCCTCGTTTGCGTTCCACCACTAAAGTCATTGCCCGTGCGCAACAGGCCTCTACAGTCCGCCGCAACTTTCCCCTAAAATCAGCGTCTGCACCAACAGCGGGTTCGTGCCGCGGGTATGATCGCCGACCATTTTTTCTGGAGCGTCTGTAATGCAAGCGATACGAGGCCCCCTGGCCGTACTTCTGTGCTCCATCCTATGCGCTCCCGCATCGCCGGGGTTGGCTCAGGAAGCCGCAGCGCACGCCGATCAGTCTGCCGTCCAGTCCAGGCCACGCCCTGAATACAAATCCACACAGTTGCGCGGCGACGAACGCATCTTTCACGCCCTCGACAGGTTTACGTTCGGGCCGCGCCCGGGAGATCTGGAAGCGGTTCGTGCAGTGGGTCTCGATCGCTGGTTCGAGAGCCAGTTGCACCCCGAATCCATTGACCAGACAGCCCTCGGCATCCGGCTCGCCCAGTTCCCCGCCATGCAGTGGAACATCGAGGATCTCCTCTACCGGTTGCCCTCGAACGGCGAAATTCGCCAGGTGATCAATGGCAAAGCGCCCATCCCTGAGAGCGGCACTCTGCGTGCGATTTATGAGAACCAGATCTATCGCATTCAGGAGAGGAAGGCTGAAAAGGCCGAGAAGCAGGCGGAGACCGCGCAACCGGCCAACGCTCCGGCTCCCAACCCACCGCCTGAGAGCCCGGCGGGAGCCGGCAAAGTCCGGCAAGTCCTGGCTTCGGACGGAACCATGATCACCGTTCCCGATGACGGTTCATCGCCGAGTAAGAACACGGCGATGCCCGGCGATGCGGCTTCCATGGCCTCTGACACCACCCCAGCCGCACCCAGCCAATCCGGGCAACCATCCGGCCAGATGGACAGCATGAGCGCGGCGACCTCGGCCGCCACCCGGCCGCAGTACGATCCGTCTTCCATCGCTCGCATCCTTGCCCTCCCCCCCGAACAGCGCGTTTCTGAGCTCGCAGGCATGCAGCCGTCGGACTTCGATAGCTTCATCCAGACGCTCAGGCCTGTGCAGCGCGTCGCGCTCAATGCGGGCCTGAACCCTGAGCTGAAACTGACGGTTGCCGCTCTTGAGAACCCCGAGCGCCTGGTTGCCGAGCAGCTCATGGCCCAGCGTCTGACGCGCGACATTTATTCAAATGCCCAGCTCCAGGAGGTGATGACCGATTTCTGGCTCAATCACTTCAACGTCTATCTACGCAAGAATGAGCAGATGCCCTACTACCTGGTGAGCTACGAGAGGGACACGATTCGTCCGCACTCGCTGGGCAAGTTTGAAGACCTGCTTGAAGCGGTGGCGCACAGCCCTGCCATGCTCGCCTATCTTGATAATGCAGAAAGCATCGGGCCGCACTCGCCGGCCGCCGAGCGCGCCGACATGGCCGCGGTGCGCCGCCCAGGGCGCAGACCGGCGAAAGTGGGCCTTAATGAAAATTACTCCCGCGAGCTGATGGAGCTGCACACGCTGGGCGTCAACGGAGGGTATACGCAGGCCGACGTTACCGAGGTGGCCCGGGTTCTTACCGGTTGGACCATCGATCGCCCCATGATCGGGGCTCAATTCACCTTCAATCCCAACCGCCACGAGCCCGGCACGAAAAAAGTTCTTGGCCAGAAGATCAAGGAAAATGGCGAGATGGAAGGCCGCGAGTTGCTGCACTTTCTGGCCACCCGTCCGGCTACTGCCCAGTTCATCAGCCGCAAGCTGGCAATTCGCTTCGTGTCCGACGATCCTCCGCAGAGCTTGATCGATCGCATGGCAAAGGCGTTTCTGGCCAGTGACGGCGATATCGCCGCGATACTCAGGACGCTTTTCCGCTCTCCCGAGTTCTGGTCCACCGGAACCTACCGCGCGAAAGTCAAAACGCCCATTGAGTTCGTCGTCTCGGCGGTGCGTGCCAGCAACGCGGACATTGACAATTTTCAACCGCTCATCAACCAGCTTCGCCAGATGGGCATGCCACTCTACGGCCAGATTCCTCCCACCGGCTACAACTGGCAGGAGTCTACATGGGTGAGCACGGGCGCGCTGGTGGATCGCATGAACTTCGCGCTTGCCCTGGCCTCCAATCGCTTGCCTGGGATTCAAGTCACATGGAATCCGCTACCGGACCTTGCCAACGGCGAGCCGGACACAGCCGCGCCCACTCCCGAAAGCGAAGAACTGCGTCTCGAGCCGTTGCTTGTTGCGGGCGGCGTGAGCGACAGCACGCGTGCGGCGGCCTTGCAACAATTCCAGGCTCAGATTGCACAAGACCAGACAGAGGTGAGGCGGGTGATGGCCGCACGACGAGAGCAGAATCGCGCCGGCAATGCCAACGCCCTTGAAAAACAAGACCAGGTGCTGGCCGGATTGCTGATAGGCTCTCCGGAGTTCCAGCGCCGCTAGAGACGCGCACGACCAGATAGGCCCAGGGAGTGACCCATGCAGATGAACCGGCGTTTTTTCCTCCATAAAGGCGCACTTGCCGTCGCGGGCACCGCGGCGATTCCGCACTTTTTAATCCGCTCGGTAATGGCCGAAACTGCAGCCAACCCCGGCCGGCGTCTTGTCGTTGTCTTCCAGCGCGGCGCTGCCGACGGGCTCAACATCGTGGTCCCCTATCGGGAAAAGAACTACTATGCCATGCGCCCCGGCATCGCGATCCCGCAAAATCAAGTTCTGGATCTCGATGGCTTCTTCGGCCTGCATCCCTCGCTCGCTTCCTTCAAGCCGCTCTTTGACGTGGGTCAGCTCGCCATCGTGCACGCCACCGGTTCACCTGACGCCACGCGCTCCCACTTCGATGCGCAGGACTACATGGAATCGGGCACGCCCAGCGTGAAAAGCACCCCGGATGGATGGCTCAACCGCGCCCTGCAGGCCGAAGACTCCTGCTGCGGCGCAAGGCACGCGCAGGAGCACACGGCCTTTCGCGCCCTCGCTCTCGGCAACGACGTGCCCCGCACCCTTGCCGGCAAAATTCCGGCCATCGCGCTCAGCAACGTCAATGGCTTCCAGGTGGCGGGACGCGGCCCCGCGCTTTCACCCGTGGCAAGCGCCTTTGAAGCCATGTACGCCGACAGCGGCGACCGCATCTTCCATAGCGCCGGAGACGAGACGTTCGATGCGGTCAAAATGCTGCGCGCCGCCAATCCAGCCCAGTACACGCCCAGCCTCGGCGTCAATTACCCCACATCTGAATTCGGCAAAAACATGATGCAGATTGCACAGCTCTTGAAAGCCAACCTCGGCGTGGAGGCTGCCTTTACCGACGTGAACGGATGGGACACGCATGTAAACCAGGGCAGCGTGAACGGCCAGCTTGCCAATCGCCTGAGCGACTTTTCAGCCAGCATCGGCGCGTTCTGGCGCGACATGGGCGACGACGCCGCAAACATTACCCTGGTGACCATGTCGGAGTTTGGCCGCACCGCCCGCGAAAACGGCACTGGCGGCACCGATCACGGCCACGCCAACGCCATGTTTGTGCTCGGCGGCGACGTGAAGGGCGGCAAGGTCTACGGCCGCTGGCCCGGCCTCGCCAACGAACAGCTCAACGAGGGCCGCGACCTGGTGCTCACAACGGACTATCGCCAAGTGATCGGCGAAGTGGTGAACCGGACGCTGGGAGCGCGCAATCTCGAATTTGTCTTTCCCGGCGCCCAGCTATCGCCCAACGGCTTTCTCCGCCTGGTTTAATGCAGATCTGGTCCCAGGTTCAATTTCTGGGACTTCTCAATGCTTGCCGTACATCTCCATCACGTCCTTGCGCAGTTCCATCCGGCTTGACTCGCGCGTGTAGAACATGTGGCCGCCCGGATACTCGCGCACGGCCACGCGCGTCGGATCGCCCATCACCGGCATCTGGTCGACCGTCAGGATCGATCCCATGAACGGGCAGGAGAGATCGTTCCAACCGTGCACGATCAGCACCCGCAGTTTGGGATCGGCGGCAACAGCCTGCCGCAACTCCGTTACCGAGCCGCTGCGCAAGTCCTCTCCGCGGTCCCACAGCTTGTTCACGTCATAGGACAACGCGTTGTAGCGCGCATCCACCTTCCATCCCACCGTGCGGGTGATAAAGTCCACCATCGCCGTGGTCATAGGCGCAATAATGCTGGCCAGGATCGGATCGTTGGCCCGTTGTTCCGGAGCGAAGGGAAACGGATCGAACGAGGTGACGTTCGAGTCATACACCGAGCCCAGTTTCCTCTGCTCGCGGAAAACTTCGCGCAGATAGGCACCCGTTTCCAGCCTGCCTCCGGAGTATTTCACAAACTCCGGATCGAGGCCGGTGAGCTCGGTAACATGCGCAATCATCTTTTCGGTTGCAGCGGGATCGCCGCGGCCCTTCAGCAGCGTTGTGGCGTATTCACCCTCCGTGTAGGCAATCACGTCGGCCATTGCCTCCGGCGTCAGCTTGTTCTCGCGCTCAAGGTGAGCCGCAGTAATGGGCGGCAGCGTCATCATCCATGGAATCGGCGACAGATTCTCGTCACTCTCGATTGTCGGATTAAGATAGGGCGACACCAGCACCACGCCATTCATCGCCACGCCCAGTTGGGACTGCAGATAGTAAGTAATCCGTGGCCCGCGAAACCCGCCATAGCTCTCGCCCACCAGGTACTTCCGGGAGCCAAGCCGGTCGTTCTTCACCAGCCAGTCGTATATCACGCGGGAGAGATACTCAATATCCGGCGTTGTGCTATAGAAGAGCTTTTTGGCCTGGTCCTCGGGAACAATGGCCCGGCTAAACCCCGTGCCGATGGGATCGATGAAGACGAGGTCGGTAAAATCCAGCCAGGTTCCGGCATTGTCCCTGAGCACCGGCGCATCGGAGGGACTGTCACCCTCATTGCCCACATCCAGATGCCTAGGTCCGATGGCCCCAAAGTTGAGGTAGACGCTTGAGGCCCCCGGTCCCCCGTTCAGGGCAAAAGTGACAGGGCGGTTATCGCCCTCCACTGTGTACGCGGTCACCACCACTTCACCGGCTTCTTTGCCGTCCTTGTCGCGCACCGGCAACGAGCCAACCGTCACCGAATATTTCAGCGTTTTGCCGCCGATCTGGATGGACTGCTGCGCATGCGCCTCGACCGGGAGAGGAGGCAGCGCCGTTTTGTCCGCCACTGCCGGCTTGTCAGCGGCCGGTGGGGCCGGCTTATCGGTCTGAGCCGCAGCCGGCGTAGAAAAAACCACAAAGCAGATCAAGGCCAAAACAACGGCTGTCGCGGGCGTGCGGAAGGCTTGAAGACCTGAGATTCTCATTGCATAAAGATACTAAAACCCGCTACGGGCTGTGGAGCACTGGCAACCTACACGCCGCTTGATTTACCCTCAAACGTGGTATGAAACCGAATCTTTCGTTTCTCCTTCCAGCCTTGGCGATTGCCTGCCTGACCGCATCGCCGCTCGCGACGATGGCCCAGCAATCCACTCCTGCCGCCACTCCACCTGCTGAAGAGTTGCCTGACGCGCCAACGGCCAACCTGGCGGCCACCATCGTTCCCAACGGCCCCACCGTGATTATGGACACCTCGATGGGCCGCATCACCTGCCAGTTCTATCAAAAGCAGGCGCCTTTGGCCGTGGCCAACTTTATCGGCCTCGCCCAGGGCACCAAGGACTGGACCGACCCCGCCACGAAAAAGGTGCAGCATCACAAGCCGCTTTACAACGGGACCACCTTCCATCGCGTGATTCCGGAGTTCATGATCCAGGGCGGCGATCCTGAGGGCACCGGCATGGGAGATCCCGGCTACGCATTCAACGATGAGATCGATCCAAACTTGAACTTCGACCGGCCGGGCCGTCTTGCCATGGCCAACTCCGGCCCTAACACCAACGGCAGCCAGTTCTTCATCACCGAGCAGGGATACGACACACTCAACGGCCACTACACGCTCTTTGGCCAGTGCGACGATGCCAGCGTTCAGGTGGTCAAAGCGATCGCCCGCGTTCCGCGCGACAGCGACGACAAGCCACTCACACCGGTCACCCTGGACAAAGTGACGATTGTTCCGGAAGGCCAGCCCATGCCGCCGCCCACCGCGCAACCGGCGCCCCAACAGTAATTACCCAAGAACGGGTCACCGATGACGCGTCTTTAGGGCGTCGGGAACCCAGGAACCCAGGAGATCCCATGGCACTTTCAGCAGGAACCTACGCCGTCTTCTCGACCACCGAAGGGAAAATCACCGTTCGCCTCTTCGAAGCCGAAGCGCCCATCACAGTGAAAAACTTCATCGAGCTGGCAGAAGGCGCCAAGGAATGGACTCACCCCACCACACACGCCAAATCGACTGACAAGCTCTTCGACGGCACCATCTTCCACCGCGTCATTCCCGACTTTATGATTCAGGGCGGCGATCCGACGGGAACCGGAATGGGCGGGCCCGGCTACCGCTTTCAGGATGAGACGAAGGGCTCTCCACACAAGTTCGACAAGCCAGGCAAGCTGGCCATGGCCAACTCCGGTCCCGGGACAAACGGCTGCCAGTTCTTCATCACGGTCGCTCCCACCATTTGGCTCACCGGCAACCACACGATCTTTGGGGAGGTCGTCGAAGGACAGGACATCGTGACCAAGATCTCGCTCGTCCCGCGGACCGGTCAGGACAAGCCCCACAAGCCTGTGGTGCTGGAGTCGGTTGTGATTGAGCGCGTCGCCTGAGACCGCGCATCAACAGAAACCGGAGCGAACAATTCTCGCTCCGGTTATTTTTCTTCTTGTCTAAACAGTCTTGAGCAGCTCCAGAATCGCATCTCCAAACCGCTCCACCTTCGCCGGCCCAACTCCATCAATTTCAAGAAGTTCGCGCGGGTTCCTCGGCCTTGCCGCCGCCAGCGCGGCCAACGTCCGGTCGTGAAGGACCACGAACGCGGGCACCTTCAGCCGTTTTGCTTCCGCAGCCCGCCATTCCCTCAGCCTCGCCGCAAAAGTCGCCCCCTCGGCCGATAACTCCACCGGTCCAGCTCCAGCCTTCTTCGCCAGCGCGGCCTTCGCCTTTGCTTTTGCTCCCCGCGCCGGTGCCGCACCGCGCCCGGCGAACACATCAACAATTCCGTCGCTGATCAGCAGCGCCAAGGGAGTCATGGGCCGCACTGCAAGCCCCTCCTCTGTTAACCGCAACTTGCGGAATCGAATCACCTCCCCATCTTTCTCAAACGCGGCTTCCTCAATCTCAACCAGACCCGCGCGCACCATCGCATCGAGCAAGCCGTCGAACTCATCCCGGTTCGCTGCGCCGAGATTTCGTTGCAGCGTTCCGGCGGCCTTCGAATCCACCGGCCGCAATTCCTCCACGATTCGCTGCGCCATCTCGCGTTCCGCCGCGGCGGCATGCCGGAATTGCCTCAGCTCAGCTCCCGCCGGGTCGCACACATCACACTTACCGCATGGCCGGCTCGCATCCTCGATGTCCCCAAAATGCCGCACCAGCGTCGCCATGCGGCACTCGGCCGATGTGGTAAACCGCAGCACCTTCTCAAACTGCTCGGTGCGAAACTGCGCCTGGATCGTATAAGTCTTCTTCCAGCCCGTTCCGCCCCGCGTGACGCTGCCGCCAAAGTCCACCCGCGCGCCGCCGTGAATCTCCAGTTTCTCCAGCGCCTTGTCGAACTCCTCTTCGCTCAGTTTCGAAGCCTTACGCATCTCCTCAACGGGCAGCGGCTCGACTTCCAACACTCGATAAATCTCGTTGAGGTGTTCCACCGGCGGATAATCGCGGTTGAGAAAAAAGTCGTGCGTCCGCTGGTCGGCATAGGAGTGCATCAGGTATGTGCGGCTCGGCGCGCCATCGCGCCCCGCGCGCCCAATCTCCTGGTAGTACCCCTCGAGCGTGGCCGGCAACCCGGCATGAATCACCGTCCGAATGTCTGCCTTGTCGATCCCCATTCCAAAAGCAATGGTTGCCACCACGACGTCCAGTTCTCCCATCTGAAAAGCCCTTTGCACACGCTCGCGTGTTTCAGGATCGAGACCCGCGTGATAGGCCGCGGCAGCGATTTTTGCGATCGACTGCCTTTCTCCAAGACCAGCGCCGGCTGCGAGCCCCCCTGCCAATAGCTCCGACTGCTTGCGCGACACCGCATAGACAATCGCCGGACGCCGCGTGGGGTCGGCCAGCAAACGCGCAATCGTCAAGGCACGCTCCGGCACGGGCAGTTCCACCACTTCGATCGCCAGGTTGTCGCGCCGGAACCCATGAATGAATTTGACCGGGTTCACCATGGCGAGCTGCGCCAGAATGTCAGCCTGGACCGAAGGCGTCGCGGTGGCCGTGAGCGCGACCACGGGCGCGGCTTCATCACCGCAGCGCAAACCTGGCAGGTATTGGCCGAGCATCCGATAGTCAGGCCTGAAGTCGTGGCCCCATTGCGAGATGCAATGCGCCTCATCGATAGCGATCAGCGACAGCCTGCGCTTGGCCAGCATCTCGGCAAACCCAGGAACCCGTAGCCGCTCAGGAGCGATGAAGAGGAATTGCAGCGTCTCTTTGAGGTACTCAGCACAAGCCTGACGCTGCGCGCCGCGATCCATCGCCGAATGAATACGCGCAACCTTCAGTCCCAGCGCCGAAAGCTTGGCCGCCTGGTCTTCCATCAGCGCAATCAGCGGCGAAATCACCAGCGCCGTTCCGCCCCGCACAATTGCCGGCAACTGGTAGCAAAGGCTCTTGCCCGCCCCGGTCGGCATCACCAGCAGCAGGTCCCGGCCTGCAACGGCCGCGCGGCACACTGCTTCCTGGCCCGCTCTGAACCGGGTAAACCCAAAGACCGACTGCAACAGCTCATGCAGATTGCCGATCTCCGCGCCTGTTGCCAAATCAGCCCCACTCCCAGAGCCGGGAACTCGGCTCAAATCGCGAACCTTGCAACTTCAACTTTACAGGAGCGGTGTGGACATCAAAACCGACCAGCCGATCAGCGAGTAGCCCCTTTGAGCGCCGGCGCCAGCCTTCGAGGCGGTTCCAATTAAAATAAAGAGAGCAATCCGATTTCGCGTGCGCCCCCCAGGAATCCACCACTTGAGCCCGACTGAAGAAACAACCCGCACGCGCCCGGATGAAGACCCGTCACTCGTGAAACCGAATAGGCTTGATGGCATTTCGCATACGTGGCGCGCCCTGCGGCATCGCAACTTCCAGCTCTTCTTCGGTGGGCAGAGCATCTCTCTCATTGGCACCTGGATGACCCGCATCGCCACCGCCTGGCTGGTCTACCGGCTCACGGGTTCGGCTCTGCTGCTCGGAACGGTCAGCTTTGCCGGCCAAATACCCACGTTCCTAATCGCGCCCTTCGCCGGTGTATGGGTTGACCGGCTCAACCGGCGGCATGTGCTGGTGTGGACACAGACCTTCTCCATGCTGCAGTCTCTGACCTTGGCCGCTCTCACTCTCTCCGGCCACATCACCATCGCTTTGATTATGATCCTTTCCATAACCCAGGGGCTCATCAATGGCTTCGACATGCCGGGCCGCCAGTCATTCATGGTGCAGATGGTCGAAGACCGGCGCGATTTGGGCAATGCCATCGCCATCAACTCTTCGATGGTCAATATTGCCCGCCTGATTGGCCCTTCGCTGGCCGGCATGTTGATCGCGGTCAGCAGCGAAGGCTGGTGCTTCCTGATCGACGGCATCAGTTACCTTGCCGTGATCGCCTCACTTCTCGCCATGCGCCTGCCGCCTCACGTACCCAGGCGCCACGGCAACTCCCTGGCTACCGAGTTGCACGAAGGCTGGTCCTACGTTACCGGATTTGTGCCGGTCCGGACCATCCTACTGCTGTTTGCCGTTGTCAGCCTGATGGGCATGCCCTTCGTGGTGCTTATGCCCATCTTCGCGGCTCGGGTGCTGCATGGCGGACCGCACACGCTGGGCTTCCTGATGGGCGCCATGGGTGTGGGCGCACTCGCTTCGGCGCTCTCGCTGGCCGCTCGCAAAAGCGTGCGCGGACTGATTCGCATAATCCCGATCGCAGCCGCTGTCTTCGGTCTCGGCCTCATCGGTTTCGGCTTCTCCCGCTTCTTCTGGCTCTCCATGGTGATGGTGCTGGTGGCCGGCATGGGCATGATGCAGGGCATGGCGGCCAGCAACACCATCATTCAAACCCTGGTTAGCGAAGACAAGCGCGGCCGCGTGATGAGCTTCTACACCATGGCTTTCATGGGCATGTCGCCGTTCGGCAGCCTGCTGGCCGGCGCCATGGCCAATGCTTTCGGCGCGCCGCCGGCGGTCATCGCCAGCGGCATCGCGATCATGCTTGGCGCCGCCTGGTTCTTCACGCGCCTGCCGGCAATCCGCGTGGTTATTCGACCCATTTATCGCGAAATGGGCATCTTGCCCGTAGAGGAAGGAATTCAATCGTGATCAATTTCGAGCTGGAGCCAAAACGCACCGCCATCGTAGTCATCGATCTTCAAAAAGGAATTGTTGGGTTGCAGGGAACCCCTCTGCCGATGGAGACCGTAATTGCCAACACCACCCACCTGCTCTCCGCCGCCCGGAAGGCCGGAGCGCAGCCCATTCTTGTCCATGTCGGCGGTTCACCTGACGGGGGAGACCGTTTGCAACCGATCGCCGATGTACCTCCACGCAACATGGGATCGCTGCCGCCCGAATGGATGGACCTGATTCCCGAACTCGACCGGCAACCCGGCGATATCGTCGTGATCAAGCGGCAATGGGGCGCATTTTATGGCACCGATCTCGATCTGCATCTTCGCCGCCGCAGAATCTCCACAATTGTTCTTTGCGGGGTTGCCACCGAATTCGGCGTCGAAAGCACCGCCCGCGACGCCTACGAGCTCGGCTACGAACTGGTGTTTGCTTCAGACGCCATGACCGGAACCAGCGAGCAGAGCCACGTCAACTCCATCGAGCGCATCTTTCCCCGCATCGGCCGCGTACGTATCACCGAGCGGATCGTCGCCGCCCTGCAGCCGTAGCGGCCGCAGGCTAGCTCAGCGTAACTCCGCAAAGATTGACGTCCACGCCCAGCTCCGCCAGCATTGCTGCCTTGGTTGCCAGCGCCTTGTCGGCTAGCTCCGCCGTCGGCGCATAGGCCACATTCATGTGGTTGGCCTTATGCCGCGCCATCAGCTGATTCTGGCTCACCCCGTGCAAAACCGTATGCACAATCGGCCACTGCGGCGTGGTCTCTTTCCAGCGGCGCTCTGTCTCCGCCGCCGGCAAGCTCACGACCGTGCCCCGGCCCAGATCTGCATGCAGCGCACCGCCCTCAACAAACACGCGGCTCCAGACGATTTCGCCGGGCTTGCCGATGCCCTTAAGCGACCCGCCGCCAAGCGGGAAATACATTGTCGGCTGGCGCTCGCTTTTGGCTCCCGCGTAGGCGTCCACAAAATGGCTTGCCGGCGCCGCGCCTGAAATCTGGAGCAGCCAGACAAATGCGTCGAGACCTTCCCCCTTGTAGCGTTCGCCCCAGCGCACGTCATGGAGCGTCGTTGATGGATCAAGCGCAAGCGCTTTCCAGCAGCGGTTGGTAATCATGGCATCGGCCCCGGCGCATTCGTCCACTTCGTTGAAGTGCACCACCGGCGCACCAGCAAACAGCTCTTCCGTTGTGCCCTCGGCAAACACCGGAGGCCGCACGGCATTATTCAGCATCCCTTCGGCCAGGTCCGACGCGGGCACCATGTCCTTCAAGCCCTGCTGATACTGGATGCCGATCGCGTCGCAACCGTAATCCGCGGCGATGCGCACCGCCGCAATGTACATCTTGCACTGGCCGAGCACCTGGTCAAGGGTCAGCTCGGTCGCCGCATCCTTGCCTAAAGCAAAATGCACGCCTTTCTGCACCAGCCAGTCGTAAACGCTGCGCGCCTCGGCGTCGGTCACCGTCCGCATCTTCGCCACCAGTGCCGACTGGCTCAACCTTTCCTTGAAAATGCCCGCCGGATTCAGCAATTCATCATCGATGATGGCGTTATACATGCCCATGCAGCCTTCATCGAAGATGCCCATGATCGCCTTGCGATATTTCAGATCGTCGGCCAGTTGAGCGCCAAGCGCAGCGCTCTCGGCAGGCAGTTTACTCCGGTCCAGTCTGTGGACATGGGACAGATCGTGGGTGATCTTCCCGTCGCGCAGCCATTCATCCAAGGCATCCAGAAAGAATTCGTCCGTAAAGTCCTTGCTCCAGATCGACGAGAACTTGGTGCCGGCCTTGGTCAACGATCCGTTCAGGTTGAGCAATCCCACCAGGCCCGGCCATTGTCCCGACCAGTTCGCCACCGTCAGAATTGGCCCCTTGTGACTGCGCAGTCCCGGCAGCACGTGGTGGCTGTACTGCCACGCCGCCGTGGCAAACACCAGCTTCGCCTCAGGATGAATCCTCATGAAGACATCCATCCCGGCACGCTGCGAGGAGATGAAACCGTGCTTTTCCTTCTCGCTGTAAGCGTGAGCCCTGGTCAGTTTGTATCCTTTTTTTGCGAAGGCAGCCGTCAGCTTTTCTTCCATGTCCCGTTGCGCCGGCCAGCACACCTGGTTGGCCGATTGCCGCAAATCGCCGCTCGTAATCAGCAGAACTTCATTTGCAGCAGGCTTCGTAATCTCGTTCGTTTGCCCAGCCATCTTCGCTCACTCCTTGGTCTTCGTTAACGTTTTCGGCAAAAGGAGAATATACACCCTTCGGGCAATTCCCGTCACACGCCGTTCCCGCGGTCCCCGACTTTGAACCAGGCAACGCTCAAGAACGGGTAGCATCCGGGGTCCGGCGTTTAGCATGGAGTGAGCCCCTGTCTCCGGCTCCGGAACACGATCCACGCTCATGGCGCGCAGCAAATCCCAGCACAAACCGCCTTCACATCCGCCGCACGCAGCGGCGGCGCACCCAAGTGTGCGCCCTTCGCCGAGGCCGGCGCGAACGATTTCAGGCCGCTGGCTGCTCAGCGCAGTCGCCATCGCCCTCCCTGTCGCGTTTTTGTGTGCCTGGGGTGTCTTGTGTCTTCTTTTCTGGCAGGGTAGCTGGCAGTTGCTCTACCACCCCGCGTCGACCGTCGCCCGCACGCCGGCGGAGATCGGGCTGGCTTTCGATCCGGTTGGATTCGCCACTTCGGAGATGGGCGCACCTCAGCTCCAGGGCTGGTGGATCCCTGCCGCATCTCCGGCTCGCTACACGGTGCTCTTTCTGCATGGAAAAGACGGCAACCTCGGCGACACGCTGGAGGATTTAGAAAGGCTGCACAGTGCAAGCGTTAATGTACTGGTCTTCGACTATCGCGGCTTCGGCCAGAGCGTATTCGCGCATCCCGGCGAAGTTCACTTGCGTCAGGATGTCGCATGGGCACTCCAGTACCTCACCACAACCCGTCATGTCGATCCGCGCAGGATTGTGCTCGAAGGCAGCGGACTAGGCGCCAATCTCGCTCTTGAAGTTGCAGCGACGCACCCCGAGCTAGCCGGAGTTGTTCTCGAGTCGCCGCTTGATGATCCGGTCAGGGCAATTTTCGACGACCCGCGCTCACGTCTCGTCCCCGCGCACGTGCTGGTGAGCGACCGCTTCGACATGATCGCCCCCTCAGCCGCACTGCGCATTCCGTCGCTTTGGTTTGTTCTCGATTCGCCAGCAGGAAAAGCCGCATCCTCTGAAACACAACAGGCTTTTCAAGACGTGACTGCTCCCAAAGTTCGAGTCCGGCTCTCAGCCTCTCGCGCTTCACGTCGGGATTTTATCGATGCATTTTCACGCTGGCTTGACGATCTAAATAACTAAGGAATAGCCGGCTTGTCAGCTCCGCCAGCGCATCCACCCCCATTTACTTCACCATGTCCCGGTGCAGAGCCTTCACCTGGTAACCGGCCTTTTTAAGCCGCTGGTTCATCTCCTCGGCCATCATCACGCTGCGATGCTGGCCACCCGTACAGCCAAAGGCCACCGTCAGATAACTCTTGCCTTCCTTCACGTAGTGAGGCAGCAGGTAGAGCATCAGCTTCGTGACCCGATCGAGAAACTCTTTGGTCTGCGGAAATCCGCGCACATAACCAGCCACCTTGGGATCGAGACCGGTCTTTTTGCGAAACTCCGGCACAAAATGCGGATTGGGCAGAAAGCGCACATCGAAGACCATATCGGCGTCGAGCGGAACACCGTTCTTGAATCCGAAACTGAGGCAGGAAACCAGGAGCCGTTTGGCCTTGCTGTCACCGCCAAACCGGTCCTGGATGTGCGCGCGCAGCTCGTGCACGTTGAAGTTCGAAGTGTCGATCAGTGAGTCTGCCAAATTGCGGATCGGATCGAGCAACTGGCGTTCTTCCACGATCGAGCGCCACACCGTCTCCGAGTGGCCCAGCGGATGCGGGCGCCGCGTCTCAGAGTACCGCTGCACCAGCGATGCATCCTGAGCATCGAGAAACACGACGCGCGTGGACAAGAGCTTCTTGACGCTCTTGAGAATCTGAGGCAGTCTGTCGAGCGTAGCGCCTTCGCGGACGTCCACCACAATTGCAGCCTTTTCCACCTCGGTGGATTTGCTCACCAGGACTGCAAAATCGGGTAAAAGTTCCAATGGCAAGTTATCAACGCAATGAAAATCGAGGTCTTCAAAGGCCTTCAACGCCGAGGCCTTGCCCGCACCCGAGATGCCGGTCACAATCACCAGTTCTTTTTGAGGCTTGCCTGTCCGTCTGGCATGCGTACTAGTCGCACCTTTTTTTTGCAGGGCCGCCCGCGCAGGGATTTTTCGCGGTGCCAGCTTCTCCGGAGTCATGCGCTCATGCTACACCGGAGATGCAGGGTTCGTCTCCGGTCCGATTTCCGTGCCCCTCTCAGGCTCCAGGCACAGCTTTCAAGTGGCCTTGCTCCGCGAGTTTCAAGGCCTGACCTGCATCCAAAAGAGGAGACAGCAATGGTCCCTGGCCCAAATCACAGCCCATCCGCTCAAGTGCTCTCAGTTGTTCCGGGGTCTCGATTCCCTGCGCCACCACTTGCACGCCCAGCGTGCGGCCAAGGCGCAGCAGCGACTCCAGCACCGCCTGTTGCCGCCCTGTGGAGTTGGCGGCCGCCGTAAGCTTGACGTCCAGCTTGACCATGTCAATGGGCAGACGCACCAGGTGGTTCAAAGGCGCAAGGCCCGATCCGAAGTCGTCCAGCGCAACACGCACACGGCAATCGACCATGCGCTGCAGAATGGCGATGGCCGCGTCCGGGCTCGCGTTCAGAGCAAGCTCCGGCACCTCAAACATCAGCCGCGCCGGGTCCGCGCCGCTAACCACCAACGTGCGCTGCAACTGAGCAACCAGATCCACGTTGTAGAATTGCTTCTGCGTCAGGTTAACGCTGAGCGCGATGTCCACCGCCGGCAGTTCTTTTTGCCAACTCCGTAACTGCCAGCACACGGCCTCCATGGTTTCCCGACCCAGCGTGACAGAAAGGCCGGTTTCCTCGGCCACCGCCATCAGGTCGGCAAAGCTATCCACCGCGCCGTCTTCCCGGCGCCAGCGCAACAGGCACTCGAATGCCTCCACCTTGCCGGTCTGCAGCCGGCAAATGGGCTGATACCGGAACTCAAGCAGCCGCTTCTCCAACCTGTAGCGCAACTCGCGTTCACGCTCCTGCCGGCTGGTGACGCACACCTCGAGATGCTTGTCGAAGATCTCGTACCGCCCGCCGCCCGCCTGCTTGGCGCGGTACATGGCAAAGTCCGCATCCCGGATCAGAAGGTCGGCGGAGGTATTGTCGGGCCAGGCCACAGCCGCGCCGATGCTTACGCCGGCCTGCACATAGTGGCCGAAGATATCGAACGGCCGCATCATCTCTGCCAGCACGCGCATGGCCACCTTTTCAAGGCCGTCCGCGTTTTGAATGTTTTCCACCAGGATGGCAAACTCGTCGCCGCCGAGGCGCGCGGCCGAGTCCTGGGGACGCAGCGCCGCGCGCAGCCTCTCTGAAGCGGCCACCAGCACTACATCGCCCGCGGCGTGGCCCAGAACATCGTTGATTTGCTTGAAGCGATCGAGATCGAGAAACAGCACGCCGCAGCGTTGCTCAGGACGCCGGATCCGCCGCGCCAGCGACAGGTTCAGCCTGTCCATGAAGAGCGCCCGGTTGGGCAATCCGGTAAGAACGTCGTGCATGGCATCGTGCTGCAGCTTGTCCTCGGTCAGCCGGCGCTCGCCAATGTCGCGAAAGGTATAAACATAGCCCACTTTGGCGCCGTCCACAAGCAGCGGTGCGCAGATCAGGCTCACGTCCACCAAATCCCCGTGCTTGTTCGCGCGTACCGTCTCCACGGTCGCACGTCCCTGCTCGTCCACGGCTTTTTCCAGGGTGGCGTGCTCATTCAGACGCGTCTCGGGCACAATCAAATCGCGCAGGCTGCCGCCGCTGGCTTCTTCCGCGGTGTAGCCGAACATGCTCGTAAACGCCGGATTGGTATAGAGGAGGTGGTTGCCGTGTTCGATGGCCACCGCTTCGGGAATGCTGGCCAGCACGTCTTCCATCATGCGCGACTTCGGCGCCGGTTCACGGCCGCCGGGGTGGGCCACAATCACGGCTTCGTGAAGCTCCGCGTTCAAAATGCTATAGGTGCCTTCGACCGGCTGCAGCTTTCCGTTCTTGGCAGGCATGGTGGCGTGGAACGGGCTGCCCATCCCTGTCCCTTTTAACAGGGTCTGAGGCTCAGCGGTGCCGGGAAACAAGCCCCACAACACGTCCTCTACGGGGCGCTCCGCCCATTCGTCTTCGGTAATCCCCAGCATGCGGCGTGCTTCAGCGTTGGCGAAAACGATTTTGCCGGACTGCTCCAGAAATACCAGAACCGGCAGGGCATCCAGAATCTCCCGCTGCCTGCTGGAGTCCGCATTCTCCGGAAGATTCAATCGCTTAGCCTCCCCGGGAACCGTCGCCGGCCCCACGCGCTCTTGCTTCAATTCCAGCCCCGTCGTTCTCTTCAAAGCCTTGGCCGCCTTACCTTGAAATTCTAGGCGGCACACGGACCCGCGAACATCCCCTAAATCGGTCACGGGATGTAACCAAAGTCCCCAAGATGTCTCGCTTACGGGCGAGCGTCCAGGTCTTCAGGATGTTGAGTGATATTTTTGAGACGCGAATTCGAGAGTCCGGCGCGGTGCACTCCAAAACGCGCGCCGAATCCTATGCCGACTTGGCCCTCGGATAACAACGATCCGCGGAAGGCTCTAGGGAATCTCCACGAGCTCCATCTGTCCGTCGCGGCGGCGATGAAGCACAAATGTGTCTCCTGAATTGGTGCGGAAGATCAGCAGGTCGCGGTCGCGAAACTCCGCTTCCTTGACAGCTTCTTCAATGGTCAACGGCCTCAGCGCAATCGCCTCGCCGTTTTTCAGGATGTGCGGCTCAACCACCGTCGCGCGCGCCGGAAAGGAGTGAACCGCGATCGACGCTCTCGCCTTGGTCGCGGCGCGGCCTGTCTTCGCTTCTTCGCCGTCGGCCTGCGGTTGCGTGGCGCGTGACTTGGGCCGTGCCACAGGCGGGGCGGTCAACACTTTTTCTTCCTTGGGCAGGCGCTTGCTTCCCATACGCCGGTCGCGGAACCGCCGCGCCTGGTTCTCGGCGTGATCCATTGCTTCTTTCAGCGCCGCGTCCAGTGTGGTGGCCTTGCCCGTGGCCACGATCTTCTGTGCCCGGCCCTTTACCGTCAACTCAACGATCTGCACATGCCTCTGTGCACTGAAGGTGATGCCGGCGTTCGCGCTCTTGCCGAGGATCCTTCCTATGCGTTCCATTCCCTCTTCGGCGTGTGCCCGAAGCGCCTTTGAAATCTTCACTTGTCTGGCGGTGAACTCCACTTCCATGGTCAGCCTCCGCTCCTCGCTCTCCCTTGAGGAGAGCTTGAGATTTCACATCGCTGTTTTCTGTTGCTGACTCGGCAATCTTCTGCCGGCCCGTCTGTCTCCGCGTCCCCGGAAGCCGGATCAATGCTCCGGCTCTTAATCTTCGGGTTAGAGGAGCACAGTATATTCCAATCCCGCCGGGCTGATATAGGCCGCCTGAGACCCTGTTGAAATTCTTTTCTCGCGCTAGAATCGGAGCCGAGCACCCGGAAAATCAAAAAAACGGTGAGGCGATTGCCGCCTCTCAGATCTCCCACCGCAGCAGCGTAGCGCCCACCGTGAACCCGGCGCCCACCGCGGCCAGCAGCACCAGGTCGCCCTTTTTCAGCTTGCCCTCTTCCACCGCCGTTTCCATCGCCAAAGGAATCGTGCCCGCCGACGTATTTCCATATTTTTCAATATTGATAATGACCCGTTCCGGGTCCATCCCCAGGCGGTCGGCCGTCGCCGTAATGATCCGCTTGTTGGCCTGGTGAGGAATAAAGCAGCCCAGGTCCGAACCGGTTACACCGTTGCGCTGCAGCAGCTTTGCGGTGACCTCTGCCATCTTGCGCACCGCGAATTTGTAGACCGCGGGACCGTCCTGGTAGATGTAATGCATCTTCTTGTCCACGGTTTCGTGGGTCGATGGATTCAGGCTGCCGCCGCCCTTCAGGTTCAAGCTCACACCGCCCGACCCATCAATCTCGTTGATGTAGTCAATAAAACCGATCTCGCCTGTTTCCGCCGGCTCCAGCAATACCGCACCGCCGCCGTCGCCGAACAGCACGCAGGTGGTGCGATCGGTGTAGTCGGTCATGCGCGTATTGGCGTCCGCGCCGCATACCAGCACCTTCTTGTGCGCTCCGCTCTCGACCATCTTCACGCCCGCCTGCAGCGCGTACACAAACCCGGAGCAGCCGCCTGAAACGTCGAAGCCCCATGCGCCCTTGGCGCCGATCTTGTCCTGCACCAAGCACGCCGTCGAGGGAAACATCATGTCCGGCGTCACCGTGCCCACGATGATCAGTTCCACCTCGCTGGCTTCGATGCCTCGCACTGCCAGACACTTTTTTGCCGCCTCGGTGCAAATATCGCTTACACCCTTCCCTTTGGCCAGCACGTGCCGCTCACGGATGCCAGTGCGTTCCATGATCCACTGGTCGTTCGTGTCCACCATTTTTTCCAGATCTTGATTAGTCAGAATTTGCGGGGGAACGTAGGTCCCGAGCGCTGTAATTTTGGCGCGGGTGCCCACTACAGGCCGAACGGTAAGGCTCAATTTATCTCTCCTAGCGGAACCCCGGGCACCGGACGTCTTGACGCCGTCACTCTATTCCCTGACCCTGATCCCTGATAACGCACACAAAGGTGCAAACACAAAAAGTACCGGGTGACCTACTGCGCCCGTACTAGCCCGTTACCGTTGCTTCCTTCCGGACCTGGCGGGATTGGCGGGATTACGTCGCGTAGGACCCGGCACCAATTGATTTTATCACCGTGGACGTCCATGTTGCAGCCGCGCGCTGGCCGGCCAAAACGCGCCGCTGCCGCGCGACGGAATCGCATAACCGATACAATGATGGTGTGACTAAAACCACTCCTCCCACGGCCCCTTCCGTGGGCTTTATTTCGTTAGGCTGCCCCAAGAACCTCGTCGACTCCGAGGTGATGATGGGCCTGCTGGACCGCGCCGGTGCGCGGCTGACCGCGCGTCCTGAAGAGGCCGAAATTCTGGTCGTAAATACCTGCAGCTTTATCGATACGGCCAAGCAGGAATCCGTCGACACGATTCTCGAAATGGCCCGCTTCAAAGCCTCCGGCTCGGCGAAAAAACTGATTGTCGCCGGCTGCCTGGTGGAGCGCTATCGCGACGAAATCCAAAAGAGCATCCCTGAAGTCGACGCGGTGGTCGGCACCGGCGAACTGGAATCCATTCTCGAAGCCGCGGGGCTGAGCATGCCCGCAGCCGCGGCGCCGTCGCCCTTCAACATTCTCTTGAGCGCGCCGGCTGCAATGCGGCCCGGACAAGAATCACAGGCGGGTACACACAAATCTCCGGCCTCCGAACACAAACCATCCGAATCAGCGCTCGTCCAAAACCAGGACGGCCCGAAGGGCAGGGCTGAAGGCGAGCACCGCGAGCAGCAGGGCCGCTTTCGCCGCGATGAGTGGCAGGGCGCGTCGCATCTGCTGCCTACATATCTTTACGATGAATCTACGCCGCGGTTTCTTACGACGCCGAAGGCTTCGGCTTACATCAAGATTGCGGAGGGGTGCGACCACCCTTGCACTTTCTGCGTGATCCCCAACCTGCGGGGGAAATTCCGTTCGCGAAGGTTTGAGTCGGTGGTGGCCGAGGCGCGGCAACTCGTCGCTCGCGGGGTCGAGGAGATCACGCTCATCGGGCAGGACACGACCTGTTACGGCGAAGATCTGGGCATCAAGGACGGCCTCGCCACGCTGCTCGATGCACTGGCGCGCATCGATGGCCTGCGCTGGCTGCGCTTCCTCTATGCGTATCCCAATCGCATCACCGGCAAGCTGCTTGAGACCATGGCGAAGCACGACAACATCTGCAGGTATCTTGACGTGCCGCTGCAACACGCATCGCCTTCCGTGCTCAAGACGATGAAGCGCGGCGCGGGCGCCGAGATCTTCCTGAAGACGATTGAAAAAGTGCGCGCGGCGGTTCCGGGCATAGCGCTCCGGACCAGCTTCATTGTTGGGTTTCCGGGCGAATCCGTTCGGGACTTGGAGATTCTGGAGGAGTTTATCGCTGCAGCCAAGTTCGACTGGCTGGGCGTCTTCAGCTACTCCGACGAAGAGGGCTCGGCTGCGTTTCCGCTGGAGGGCAAGCTGCCCAAGCGCACCATCGAGGCGCGGAGGAAGCGGCTGATGAAACTGCAGCAGGCAATCTCAAAGCGCGCCAAGCAGCAATGGGTGGGCCGGGAGCTGACGGTGCTTGCCGAGGGCGAGAGCGAGGAGACGCCGCTGTTGTGGGAAGGGCGCACGGAGTTCCACGCGCCGGAGATCGACGGCAAGGTCTACATCAACGACTTCGGCGACCTTGAGGCGCCGGAGCCGGGGCGCTTCTACCGGGCCGAAATCACCGAGTCGCATGCGTACGACTTGGTGGCGCGGATCGCGTCGAGGGCCATTTAGCGCAGCTTGAAAATACCCGAATCAGAGGGAGGGGTTGCAGGAGGGGGGGCAGGACAAAGGAGCTGGGACGAGGCGGGGTACAGTTTTGCAGTTTTGCAGTTTTGCAGCCGCTGTACGGGGTTGGAGGGCCGGTTTTTAAGATTATTATTATGAGGGTGTTACGAGGGGATTTTGGTTTTTAAAGCCATACAGGCGCTGTACTTGGCTGAATTTTGGCTTGTAATTCTTTTAGAATGAATAATTTATATAAATTCCACAGTCTCACAGTCAAAATCTTTTTTTTCCCATGTCATGTAAGGGTGTCAGATCAGCGGAGGGCGGCCTCACGGTTTTGGCGGGGCGGTCTCTGAGGGTTTCCGCTTTGCGCGGGCAATCCACGCACGACAGGATGGGGATTTTGGGGAGAGCCTGGTGCAGATATGCCGTCATGGCGGAAACGGTGACGTCGTGCCGGGCCGCATAGAGCCTGGCCTGGCGATCGATCTCGGGGGTGACGCTGACGGTGATGTTCTGAACGGTGCGCATGGCTTCTTTTCAATCCCAGGGAGCAAGGTGGGGTGCTTGTCTTCTATAGGTAGTGTGCGCCGAGGGCGGGTAATTATCTGCAAAACAGGGGTCGGGGATCAGGGGTCGGGGGTCGGGGAATGCCCGTGGCTAAAGCCATTCCTATCGAAGAAGGTATTCAGGAGCCTGAAGGCCCCTGCTCCCTCCGCCGGCGATCTGTCGATTTCTAGTGTTCCGGCCTATCACCGCCTATGCGGAACTTTGCCGGATTCTTGCCGGGTTGAGTTCTGGCAGATCGATCTTTCGGCTGGCCGGCAGCAAACCGCTCTATCAGCGCCTTTTTCGTGGTGGCGGGATAAGAGTTAATTGTTAACCGTGCAAGGGCCGGCATAGCGTTGTATGCAGTGGGGGCATTCGACTGTGACCGACTTCTCCGCCTGGCGCGGTTCCCGGGCAGGGTGCAGGAGGGGCTTGGGCGACTGTCGGGAAAATCGCCGGCCGCACCACAGCCTTCCGATTGCTTCCGAGAAGCCGACTTTAAAGGAGTAATCAGTCTCGATGAGTGATTTGGCATCAACTGGCCACGCGAACGGCGCAAGACCGTGCCCTGAAAGTCGTCGGAGGCATTAAGCCGTGGACCAACGCCAATCAAAGCGCCGCCCTTGAAATCCAACCTGTCCTCTGCTTTGCCGAAGTCCTGGACCACATTTGCCGCTACGGCGGGTAAAACGGCTATGCAGTGATTGAGGTGTCGAACTTTGTGTAATTGTCGAGGTAATCTTTGATGGTCAGATAGCACTCGCAAGAGGTCTTGGTGAGCCTAGGAACGTCGAGGATGCGGATTTCTCCGCGGCTGTATTCGATAAGTCCTTTTCGCTTGAAAATCCCGGCTGTCGTAGAAACAGTGGGACGGCGAACCCCAAGCATGCCTGCGAGAAACTCATGCGAAATCTTGAATGTGTCGATGTGCGCGCGGTCCGCACAGATGAGCAGCCAGCGAGCGAGTCGCTGTTCGAAGTTGTGTTTCGCATTGCATCCAGCGGATTGCATCGCCTGAACGAGTTGCGCCTGAACATAGCGCAGAGCCAGAAACTGAAAGTGACCGCCAAGGCGGAACTCTCTTTTCGCATCCTCCATTTGGCAGCGATAGCCATATCCGGCAATCTGGGTGTAGACGCGATTCAGACTCTTCTTTGTTCCCATCAGAGCTGAGATGCCGATGACCGACTCGTAACCAAACATCCCCACCACGACCTGAGACCCGTCCTTGAAGGTCGTTGTCATTGATGCCATTCCCTCTTCGAGAAAATAGAGGTGATCGATTGGCTCGCCAGGGTTTTCGATTTCGCGTTTCAGCTCAAATTTAACCGGCTGCAAACGAAGGCGTTCAATTATGTCCCGATCCAGAGCCTTCAAAAGAGTGTTCTTAAAGCCGCTCGTGCGCAAGGAATCCTCGCTTTCAGACAAAACCCTATCATAACTAGAGTGCGCAAAGCTCACGATGCCAGACAGAGTTCTGGCTATGTCAGATACCGTACATAGTTATGTCAGATACCGTACACAGTTATGCCGGGTACCGTTCAAATATCCATTGAGATATGTCAGGAGCCGTGCAAAGATTTCAGTACTAAGGAGTTAGAATTCAATCTGCTTGTGAACCTTCTCTCTCTTGAGGCGAGAAACATGACCTTCGAGCTCACTACCTTTTTGGAAGAAGCAGGAGTGGGACGAACAGTCGTCCACTTACAGCCCAAGCACGTCTTCTTTGCGCAGGGAAGTTCGGCTGACTCCATCTTCTATCTCCGGACGGGCCGCGCAAAACTCACCGTCGTTTCGCACGATGGCAAAGAGGCCACCGTCGCGCTTTTCTCCGCCGGGGAATTCATTGGAGACGAGTCGCTGGCGAGCGTGGGTGCGCTGCACATGGCCACCGCCAGCGCCATTGACCTCTGCACAGCGCTCAGGATAGAGAGGTCGGCGATGATCCGCCTGATGCACGAGGAGAGTGCCCTCTCCGAAATGTACTTGAAAGCCCTGCTGGCGCGGGGTATGCGAACCCAAGCCGATCTGGTCGCTCAGCTTTTCGACTCCAGCGAAAAACGTCTGGCGAGAGTTCTCCTGCTCCTGGCCGAATTTGGCGAGCCGGGAGAATCGGAACACCTGATTCCCCCCATCACGCAGGAAAGTCTGGCAGAGATGGTCGGCACCACCCGCTCCCGCGTCAGCTTCTTCATGAATCGCTTTCGCAAGCTCGGCCTTATCGAATACAACGGCCGCATCCGGGTTCATAAGTCGCTGCTCAATGTGGTACTGCTTGACCAATACACAGAGCGTAACCCGGAGAGACCTCCCGGTTCGGCCACACCACGTGTTCGATCGAAGCCGGCCACACGCGACTAGAGCTGTTCCGTCGTTGCAGGTGACTTCAATTCTCATCTGAAAACAAACAGAACCTCGACCAGGTTGTACGAGTAATAATCTGGAGGACGCGCGCCCAGGCTGTCAGTTTGATTTCGCATGGATCGGTAACGGCGGTGGAAAGCTCAGTTGACGACAACAGGCCATAACCGGCCAATCTCTGCTTATTTTTATTCAGGTGGTTTTTAATTTACGTAATTCGGCCAGGATCTTTGTGAGCCGATTGGCGAGCTTATCGAGGCGATTGCGCTTGTCGCCGTTT